>ERZ1463037.125-NODE-125-length-12161-cov-12.868247_pt1 | contig 12161 bp, 9 predicted proteins | sample MGYA00564484_ERZ1463037 | MGnify/ENA primary metagenome ERZ1463037 (study PRJEB39244, sample SAMEA3635151) | Helicobacter pylori | study: EMG produced TPA metagenomics assembly of PRJEB11511 data set (Assembly of a 5300-year-old Helicobacter pylori... | reverse complement strand
TATTAAGGAGAAAGAATTATTAAGAAAACTAATAAAATAAGTATGCAGTACTAAGGAGCTAAAATATTTGGCTTCTTTTTTGAGTATATATGCTAGATAGAGGTACATAACAAATGCCGTGAAATTATATTATTAATAGTATAATTATGTAAATATATTTTTTTATGTTTATTAAAAACCAAGATAAATCAATCCAAAAATGATGGGATATTATGAAAAATAAAAAAGTTATTAATATTCTATTGGGCTTACTAATTATCATTTTTTCTTATTTACTTTGCAATAAAAAAGTGGGGGATAAATACCCCCCCACCATATAACATTTATTTGTCAAAAGCATTTATTACTTAACCATGAAACCAACCTGTTTTTACATTCACATTAACAACACAATTTTTTCCATACAAGTCTGTATAGACTTGATAGAATCCTTGACTAGCATATACAATGTACCCTATAGAGTAGACAGCTATAAAAGCCTACCCTATGGGGCTATTTTTATGTATAATAAAATAAATAAACTTAGAGGTGACTAAATGAGTATTATAACTTTTACAGAAGAACAAATAAAAGTATTATCAAATAACAAATGTGTAAGTAACGTGAGTAGTAAATCAATATCTTACACTGATGAATTCAAACAATTATTTGTATCAGAAAATGAGAATGGAAAACTTCCAAGATTAATTTTTGAAGAACATGGTTTTGATATAGATATCATTGGAATTGAACGTATTAAATCATCGGGTAAACGATGGCGTAGAGCTTATAGAAAAGAAGGTATCCTTGGGTTAATTGATATGAGAAAAGAAAAATCAGGTAAATTCAGTGATAAAGAACTTCCAACCGAACGAAAGTTTGAACGTCTCACGGCTCAAATAAACTTATTGAAAGCTGAGAACGAAATATTAAAAAAAATAGATTTTCTAGAAAGAAGGTTGATAAAGAAGAAATAATATTAGCATCACAAGAAAAATTTATTATCATAAGCAGAGTAATTGATAAGTATAAATTTAAAAATATGCTTAGTCACTTATGCAAAATATCGGGAGTATCTCGTTCAGGTTATTATAACTATTACTCAGCCAAATCACTCAGCCGTAGGCAGCAACGAGATAATCAAGATACTATTGTTTGAGATACAATTCTAAAAGCATACAATTTTAAAGGCCGTAAAAAAGGAGCCCGACAAATAAAGATGACATTAGAAGGTAAATTTAATATCGTATACAACTTAAAACGTATTGGAAGAATAATGAGAAAATATGGTATTATATGCCCGATTAGAAAAGCAAATCCGTATAGAAGAATGATGAAGGCAACAAAAGAACATATAGTTTTGCCAAATCTATTAAATAGAAATTTCAAACAAAAAACACCGGGAAAAGTATTGCTTACAGATATAACCTATTTATTTTATGGTAAAGGAAACAAAGCTTATTTATCGACGGTTAAGGATGGATCTACAAATGAAATATTAGCATACAGTGTATCTGACAGCTTGAAGTTAGACATCGTAATAGATACCATACTAAAGCTAAAAAAGAATAGAAACATTAAATTAACTAAGGATGCATTTATTCATTCGGATCAAGGAGTGCATTATACAAGTCCAATCTTCCAAAGACTAATAAAAAGATGCAACTTAGGGCAATCGATGTCAAGACGTGGAAACTGCTGGGATAATGCTCCACAGGAATCCTTCTTTGGCCACTTTAAGGATGAGGCATACATAAAGTCATGTGAGACTTTTGAGGATCTAAAAAAGGAAATTAAGGACTATATGATTTATTATAATAAGCACAGATACCAATGGAATTTAAAAAGGATGACTCCTGTTCAATACAGAAATCATCTCAAAAAATCAGTATAGGCTTTTTTAATTGTCCTTTACAAAGGTTACACATTACATAAGTAGAGGGTTTTTTATACTGAATGCTTGTTTTCTTACGAGCATATCCATCTTTTACTAGTTCATTTTCAAATTTTGATTTAATTCCTGGCGCCCAATTATATGGATTAGAAAATTTTAGATTAGATGTATCGACCCAAGCATATTTAGTTCCATATTTAATTTCCGACCAGCCATATTGCTGATAAGAAGCCCAGTTGTACTGATCAATACCGACAGGTACTCCACCATATATTTCTACTGTTGTACCAGATTTAATTGTCCCTAATGTATTATATGATATTCCTGGTGAAGATTTTACGACAAGAGATTTGGTTGCGTTAGCTTGATCTATTGCTGTTACTATAGTTACATACTGATTACTTACATAATTAGTTACTCCACTATAACTTACTTTGTACCAAGAACCTGATGTTCCAAGTATTTTAAGTGTAGTCCCAAGATGAAAACCACCCTGCCAGCCATATTGTGTACCTGGTCCTCTACGTATGCTTATTCCTTCGCCAATTGCTATACCAATTTGATTTTTATATATTACTACTGGTTGTTTAATTGTGCTACCGAATACTTGTGAAGTATTGACACCTCCCACAAACACTAAAGCTGTGCTGATGATTGCTGTTGTTACAATACCCCCCATTTAAAACAAATGAAACATATTATCAACATATACATAATATACATAATATCTAAAAAATGCAAAATAAATTATTTTATATAAAATATTTGCTTTTTTACACCCTCCAAAAAGACCTTGGTACACATCACTAGTAGTTGTAGTAAAGTACATTATTTATGCAAGACACCAAAAAAGGTAGGGATATAGCCTACTACTCTTTCAATAATTGATTGCATTTCACATCTGATAAATTTTCTATATACGAACATCTTAGTTTATTCTTATCTGTTATATATATTTATAAATAGAAATTACATAAAATAATTAGACACTATAATTCAGTGTCTAATTATTTTATGTAATCAAAAAAGACTAATGACAACAATTCATTACCATTGTTGCTAAGTGATGTCCATGCATGCAACATGAACACATGTGCATACAACATCCATGCATACAACAACATGCATTTATACAATGAGTTAAAGTCATACCAACCATTACAACACCTCCTTAAATTTTTGTAATTATAATATATTATGGAAATAAGCAAATATCATGTAAAAATTTTAAACAATTTTATGCTTTTACAGTGATATTAATTAATAGATACTCCTCATATAACTTGCTTTCAGTATATAAAGTCAATACGTCTCAGCAATTATTGAAACACGAATATAGTTTGTTATTAGTTATTTTCTAATTTGGAATATTCGAATGAATTTAACACAAGACATCTTGTGTTAAATTAAAATAAGATCTCCCAACCATTGAGAATACTATTTTAATCAATGATTTAACTTTCTCTATCCTTATTTTATTAAAAATAATATTTAGGAAACACAAAGAAAATGGAATCTTTTGAATATGTAATGACTATTCTATATTATAGAATTTTTATATTAATTTTCCTTAAACCTAGCGCGTAATCGCTAGGTTTTTAATTGATTTTGTAACATTAATTGTGTACCCCACATAAAATATTCAGTGCATTAATTACATTTAACGAATCCTTAATGTACCATTTGGAGGTATCATCTCAAATTTAATTAGAGAAGATAAAGTATTGAATTCAGGAATGAAGAGTCAGATATATGTTTTAATGCTGTAACATTTTATGTTAATTACAAATGTCATGAATCATAAGAATATATTTAAGGAGATAAATTATGACAAACTATAGTTTTATTTTAGTATGTTACGATAATTGTGATTTAACAAAAAAAGCCTTGGAATCTCTGTTAGAATCCTTTGACTTAAATTGTAGAGGGCGTGGAATTGAGGTTATCATTATAAATAATAACTCCAAAGATGAAACAATTGAAGTAGTACAGAGAATAAAAGAAGATTATAAAGGAATTATAGAAATAGTATTAGTGAATATGGTAGAAAACATGGGCTATTCAATTGGTGTAAACGTAGGACTTTCTAAGGCTACTGGCAAGATTATTACAATTCTAAATAATGACTTGATATTCCCAAGGGATTGGTTTAACGGGCTTGCTTCAGCATTAGATAAAGATAGTTCTCTAGGTGTTACTGTTCCATATTTATCATATGCATCTGGAGTCCAGAATGTTGAAGTTAAACTTGATTCACTTCAGAAAATACAAGAGTTTGCTTACAAATTTACAAATGAACACAAAGGCTCAATTGTCTATACAAACCGTGCTATAGGTGCATGTTTAACTATGAAACGTGAAGTTATTGAATTAATTGGAGGATGCGATTTTTGGTTTGGTCTAGGAATGTACGATGATGATGATTGGTGCTTGCGAATTAGAGTTTCAGGCTATAAAATAGCGATTATTGGAGACTCTTTTGTATATCATATCGGCAATGCCACAATAGCTAGAAATAGTGAACACGTTACTGCTGCTATTTTATCAAACTGTAAAAAGTTTATGAAAAAATGGGACATGAAAGGAAATGAATATAAGGAAGGTCTATATACAGATAGAGAAAAATTGTTAGACGCTACTATTTATGAACGGCAAAAGCATTTCTTTCCAGTGAAATGTGAAGATTATATAACGGTTAGTCAAGATCAAAAAACAAAAATCAAGATAAGTAAATGTCTTTTAATTGCTGACTGGACTAACTATAAATCAGAATGGGAACGAAAACTAGAACAATTTCTTTTGAATTGTAATAATAGCGAGCTATATTTATGGATTCCTCAGCAATATTTCGACAAGGAAGAGGTTTTAGATAAAATCATAAAATCAGTACAAGATTTAGAGAATAAAGACAAATTATTAAGCTCAATTTTGAAAATTAAATATGATAATATAAATCCTATTGAACTAATTTCATTCATGAAACAGTTTGATAACATTTTATTTGTAGAAAATGACTATGTGAACAAATTCATTGTAAATTTAGCTAATCAAATTAATATTCAGACTATTTAATAATACACACATTTAGCATAGTATGGTACATTTTAAATATATTATGAATATCTTATCATATGTAGCTTGAGAATTATTATATGGCTAAAATTCATTCTCCACAAAGAGAGTGATTTTTTGTGGAGTTAAAACAGAATAAGAACCATTTCACATAATAATGCTTTAGTGTTATATGAATGTAACCAAAATGATTGTGTGGTTTGGTTTTATATTGCTCTATCAGGCTATTTTGTTTATATACTATATTAATAATTGCATATAAGGGAGGTCTCTTAATGAAAGTGGCTATACTAACAATGTTCAATGGGTTATCAACAACATATTCATTGGTAAATGTGGTAGCGGATCATGTAAAAATGCTGTTAAATGCTAATATTAAAGTTAAATTATTAGTTAGTGAGGACTGTAAGGATAGTGAAAGATTTGGGGTTTATAAAGATGATAGAATCGAATGGGTTAAAATTACAAATAGATTAAATGGTAAACAAATTAAATGGTATGATTATTCACAACCATATGGTAATCTTCATTCAAGTTTTTATGAAGAAGTTGCTGTAATAGGAAAAGATTTAATTGAGAATTTGCAGGATGTGGAAGTCTGTATAATGCATGATATCCTTTATCAGGGATGGCACCTTGTTCACAATATAGCAGTAAGAGAGGCTCAAAAGAAGTTGCCAAATTTAAAATTCATAGAATTTACTCACTCTTTACCTATAAACCGCCCTAATAAATTAACATACCCTTTTTCTGAAAGATATAATCCAATGCCAAAAACGAATTTTGTTTACCCAACTCACTCAGGTATTTCAGCTCTAGCTAAACAATATAATGTCGCTGAAGGAAGGTGCAGAGTAGTATATAATACACTTCCACTTATTGAAAATATGAGTGAGCATATACAAAAAATAGCTGAAAAAATAGACTTAATCTCTCCAGATATTCTTATAATATATCCTGCACGCCTTACTCCAGGTAAGAAATTTGAAAAAGTGGCATCATTAGCAGGCGCAATAAAGAGCAAAACCGAGAAAAATATTAAAATTGTTTTTTGTGATTTCCCATGTTTAGATATATCAAGTAATATTTATAAAAATATTATTAGGACTAAAGGTAAAAAATATGGTCTAAATTATGAAGATATGTTATTTACTTCAGATATAGGATATGATAATGGATTTCCAAGGCAAGCTGTTTTAGAATTATTTACATTATCGAATTTATTTATTTGCCCATCATATTCAGAATCTTTTGGTCTCACAGTATTAGAAGCTGCTAGTAGAGGAAATTTTCTTGTTTTAAATGAAGCAGTGCCTGCGCTGGAAGAACTGGGTAAAAAACTTAATGCTTATTTTATGCGGTGGGATGCAAGAAATTTTGGATTTGATTCTAAGGAAAAATACAATCCATCAGAAAAAGCATATTATGAGGAAAATGGGAATATAATTTTAAATTTAATCAGAGAAGACAGAGTATTGAATTCAAAAACTCAAATCAGACAAAAATATAACCTAAACTGGGTTTGGAAAGAACAATTACAACCATTAATTCAAGAATGACTTTATAGATATATCTATTAATATTTTATAAATATATAAGTTCAAAATTATCTTAATCTCCTTTAATAAAGGAGGTTATATCTTTTTGAAAATACGAACAAAGTTTTATATTTATATCAAGCATTTATACATAGGTTTAGAGATGATTATTACTTCTATTATGGTATTGAAGTCGAAAATTGTAACTATTTTATAAATACTAAATACTATATTAGTATGAATTTAGTATTTATATTTTTTTAGTATAAATTTAATGAAGTAATTTGAGCCATTAATAGTAGCTCAGCAAATTTTATAGGCATATTCCCCATAAATTAAATAATAATTTAATTTTCGCTGAGATTATTATTGGCCAATTAAGGAGTGAAAAAGATGGCAATAAATTTTGGAGTTGCAGGTAATTATAATGTATTCGTATTCCAAGATATGAACATGAGTAATACAGATGCAGAAGGAAGGGTGGCCGTAGGTGGAAATGCTACCCTGGTTAATTACGGAATAGGTTCAGGTATTAGTCCATTACCACCTCCTGGAACAGATAATTCCTTCGTAATTGGAGGAAATGTAAATGTAACTAATGGATCTAACGCTAGTGGCAATACTGTCAGAAACCCAAGCGGCACAGTAATAAATTATACCATGGGTAATCCAAATGGAGCTTTTATAACTGGTACACCAATAGATTTTACAGCAGCACAAGCATATTTGGAATGTGCAAGTGTCTTTTGGGGTGGACTATCGCCAAATGGCACAGGAAATGTAAGTTTTGGTACTCTAACTTTAACCGGTGTTGATCCCAATTTAAATATATTCAATATCAATGCTAATAATGTAGCGGGATCTGGCTTGGCCTTAAATATGCTAAATGGTATTAATATTGTTGCTCCGGTAAGCTCTACAATTTTAATTAATGTAACTGGAATAAACATCGCATTTGGAAGTTATCAGATATTTAGAAATGGTGTAGCAGCAACAAGAACTGACGCAAGAACAATAGTATGGAATTTTCCACAAGCTTTGACATGGACTAATAGTACAACAGCAATTTATGGATCAGTATTAGCGCCTTTTGCTGCTGCAAGTACAACCTTTAGTCAAATTAACGGAAACATTATTTTTGATTCATTTTCAGGAAATGCAGAAAGCCATAATGAATTGTTTATTGGTAATTTACCTGATGCTACGCCATGTTTACAAACAACAACGTCAACTACAACAACATCGACTACATCGACATCTACCACAACAACGTCGACTACATCGACATCTACTACAACAACGTCGACTACATCGACATCTACTACAACAACAACCACGACAACTACATCAACAACATCAACTACATCAACTACAACAATAGACCCTTCTTGCAGAAAATTCTGTGAAACTGATAAGTTTTGTACGGCTTGTCAAAATGCGAATTTTAAAAATATAGAAGTATTTGTAACAGTATCTATAACTAATTTTAAGATAATATGTACTTCACAAGGTAATAAAGTAATTGTAAATGGATTAAAGCATATAGAACTTGTATACTCATCAAATAAATGTTGCAAAGATGTACATCATGAACATTTTCAAGTCCCATTTTGCCAGTTTATATTACGAACTAACACATGTGATACCATAGCTTTTATTAAAGCATCTGTATTACACATTTCTGTTGAAGAAATAAACTGTAATAGTATTATTGTGTCTACGACAATACTTCTTTGTCCAATATTTAAAAACCCATGTGATAAACATGGGCTTGACAATGACCTTCACCTTAATACTCACGAGATTTCATTCTATCACAAGGGTAAGATTGTATATACAAAATGGACATGTAAAGAATAAGCTTGGAAATTAGAATTAGAGTTAAGAACCCCCTTTAGAGTACTGTGCATGTAATATTGCCAGTACTTTTTGGTTTTATGAATCAGTTATTGATTCGTAATATTATTGTTAGTACGTGAATTTAACACAAGTGATATTGTGTTAAATTTAGCTTCAGGTACTGATTGTCTGTTTGTCAATGTAATCATTCCTCTATTTAATTTATTTTGGTATGATAGTATAACATGGATATTGGTATAGCAACAAGACCAAATGATATAACTGTTTTATGAGCTACAGCCATTATAAACACCTCGCTTATTTTTTAATATAAAGTTGAATACATATTATGCTAATGAATGAAGTTGTTTAATTGTAATTATTACTAATTTAAATATACTTATTTACGGTTTGTTAACAATATGTTATAGTATAATATGTAAAAAAATATCATATGGGGGGTAGATGACATGTCAAAATTCAAATCAAGAAGTTATTACTTTATAGTTGCTATAGCTTTATTCTTTGTATTACCAACTTCTATAGTAAATGCGCAGACAAAAACGCTTTCAGATGCTATATTAAAGACAAATATGGCAACATCGATGGAAAGTAATGGAAAATTAAATTTTAATTTTAAAACTAACGGACTTTCAGGACAAAATCAACAAGAATTTGCATTTATAAGTGAACTATTAAACAATTTACAAGTAAGGTTCAATTCAAAATTATCGGGGAATAGTGATAGAACTATATCAAGGCAATATGTTAAAATGTCAGCAAAGGTAGGTGGAAATCCTTATAGTGGAGAGTTATGGAGTGATATAAACCTTACTGGTAAGACTCCTATAGTTAAAGGAATTGTAAAATCTCCGCAGTTATTTGAAATGATGTTGCCAGCTCAATATATGGATAAATATATGCTGTTAGATTTTGAACAGATAAAAAAGATGCCAGAGATGCAATCTGAATTAGGAAATATGAATTTTGGGGAAATGATTAGTGAAAACAAAGAACTACAACAATTGATTTTAACTATTTTTAAAAAATATTCATCAGAATTACACTTAAATTATAGCTTGATATCTAATAATGGAAATGTATATAAAGTTAAAATTGATGATGTTCAATTCAAAGATATTATAAGAAAAGTAGTTAATTTAACTGCAAAAAACAAAGAGGTACAAACCCTTATAAGGAATTTAATCCTTACAGAAATGAAAAATAGTGGAGCATCAACTGATGAAATTAATAGCACAAAAGTTGATATAAATCAAATGTTTACTACACTTGAATCACAAGAGTTTTTAAATGAGTTTAACCAAACAATGGACAAGCTAAAGGATGTAAAAATACTCGGAAATAATGGAATTGATATTACTTATACAATAGATGACAATGGATATGTTACAAGTACAAAAGGCGATATAGAATTTGTTATAGATATGGAAAAACTAAGTAAAATATTCGGTAAGAGTTCAACGGAAGCTATTCCTACAGGTATATATACAGTGGATACAAATTTTGAATTAAATAACAGCAATATTAATGGAAAAGTAAGTATTGATTTACCAACACTTACTTCAGCGAATTCATTTAATATTATAAATTTATTAGAAAACCCAAACTCACAACCAATAAAAGTAATTACTTCAGCTATAAAGAGTGGTAAGATTACTAAAATTAGTAATGGCATAGTACACCCAGTGGTTGTTAAACATACAGTAACAGGTGGCCAGCTTCCAAAAACATCTACAAATATGTATGATTTACTCTTTATAGGTGCTGTTTTAACAGTTATTGGGACATTAGGTTGGAGAACAAAAAAACATTATGAATAAAATAAAACTATTATGTGGCAAAATTTCATTAGTTAAAATTTTCTCTATATTATTTATTTTATTGGGGATAGGATGTATTTCTTCGGCTACATTTAATATATTGTCACAGCCTAATTATTCTGTAAAAACCACCAACAGAAGCTATTCTCTCCCTAAAGCTATACCAAGCAAACTTATATATGCTGTATATCCTGTATATCCTGTGGAATGTGACATTATTGGAAGTCTAATAATTCCAGCATTAAATCAGAAACTACCCATTGTTGAGGGTACTAGTGATAATGATTTGAAAAAAGGTGTAGGTCACTTTTCGCAAAGCGTACTTCCTGGTGAAAAAGATAATTGTGTTCTTTCAGGACATCGCGATACTGTATTCAGTAAAATAGGTAATTTGAAGGTAAGGGACCAATTAATTGTTAAAACATCAGCTGGCATATTCACTTATGAAGTGAATGGCACACGAATCGTCCATGAAGATGACAAAACAGTTATTGTACCTACTTCAAAGGCTATATTGACACTGACCACCTGCTATCCATTTAATTTTATTGGCAATGCTCCGAATCGCTATATAGTATCAGCCTCTTTAATAAAAAGTAAATAGATAACACAGTCATAATTTTTTAAGAAATAGTTTTTTAATGCAGATGTAATTAGTTTAGGATTAAACCTCTCCTAATTACATTTGCATTTTTTATTTTCACATAAAGTTTTACTTTTTTAACTAAAATTAAATATAATCATATGAATTAAAATGGATAAGAAATTAATATTAAATAAACCTAGGAAAGATAATATCTATAGCTGGTTCATTGGGTTATCATAATATCTCTAAAATAAATTAAATGCACCTATTCTATATAAAAATAATGTTAATTATACGATAAAAAATCATAATAAAGGGGAGAATTAATAGTAGTGAATTTTCTTTATGTAATGCTAGTTCAATTAATCTAAATTTTTTAGTTTATATGAAAAATAATTAGGTAGGGTTCCCCTCTTCCATAATTACCTTTGCATTTTTTTATTTTAAGCATTTTTCAGGGGTTAGACCTATATTAATGTGGCTATATAAGAGGCACAGGGTAATCTCAATAGTATAGGGTGATAAATTATGAGGCTTAAATATTAAAGCGCCTTAGAGAGCCTATAAAAAGGTATGTAGATATTAAAACCAATATATTAATATACTAGAATTTATATCATACTACATGGGGTATCGGCAACAAAACGCGGAAATTATACGCTAACAATTTAAACCCCATGAAGTTTATTGATTTTTATACTCTAAAGTATGTCGCCAGGAGTTAAGCAACTTTAATATGATACTTATCATAAGCAGTCAAAAAATACGGTATCATCTTGTTAGTGTGCCTTTTTTTGAATTACGACCTAACCATTTTCAATAATGCTATCGGCCTCGTTATAAGCATTTATTATATCTTCAAGAATTTTAATCTTCTGGGAAGGGTTGTTTTAAATTAAAGATTGGAATTTCACCTACACGAAATGCGATATACTTAATGAAATTTGCTGGTATTGAAGTATAAGAAATCGATAAGCCAAAGTAATATTGAACTTAGGCAATAGTAGTATAATGCAAGTCTTATTAATTCTTTTCCATCAGACATATTTGAATGCATGTAAATTTATTTTATATTTCATTAAATCCTCTCCTAACCAATAATGCCCATTTGTTTTTTTAATCAGTTTTATATATTCCGTTACTCTTTATTCTCTATTATAATCCTATTAATAAAAAGAGAAACTATACTCATATTATAATCTACCTTTACTCATTATAATTCCTTTTTATTCATTATTCTTAGATGCTCTTGCATACAATCTAACCGCCACCATTTGCAAATTTCAAATGGTACTGTTTTCTTACATTTAGTTCCATATTAAGATAATTTACATATAATAATAATGTCTTAAAAAACAAGGAGTGATGTTAATGTCAAAGCATGATGATAATTGTGGCTGTGAAAAAAAACA
>ERZ1463037.124-NODE-124-length-12219-cov-12.875452_pt1 | contig 12219 bp, 8 predicted proteins | sample MGYA00564484_ERZ1463037 | MGnify/ENA primary metagenome ERZ1463037 (study PRJEB39244, sample SAMEA3635151) | Helicobacter pylori | study: EMG produced TPA metagenomics assembly of PRJEB11511 data set (Assembly of a 5300-year-old Helicobacter pylori... | reverse complement strand
TGGGATCATTAGTTAACAGATGGGTAACTGTTGTATTTACACCTGTAGTATCAACCGTTAAGTTAGCTAAGGGTGCATTTATTGTTTGGGACAAACTTCCTGCTGGAGCACAAGGTATTAAAGAAGCACTTTTGCAACAAGGAAGTGGTATGTCATTAACTCCTGATAAGGTTACTACACTACAAAATAACTTAGATTCTTTGATCCCTGGAATTGCAGGATTAGGATTGACATTACTTTGTATGTGGTTGCTTAAGAAGAAAGTTAATCCAATTACAATTATTTTTGGGTTGTTCGCAGTGGGTATTATTTTCCACTTAATCGGCTTAATGTAATATTTTTTACTCAACCTAGGCTTTCGGCCTGGGTTTTTTTTATTACCTCTATATTAATATTGTAGCATGCCAGGAGATGATTTAATTTTAGGTCTATTAAAACTGGTTTTTGACGGTTGTATCTTGTGGCACTTGATCATTGCATCATAAGAAGGTATATTATATACTATAGTCAATAAGTACAATAATTGAGTAATGGAAACAAATAAGAAACATATAATTGAAATACATTTAACATAAATAATTGTATTTATAAATAGAAAAGAGGTAGATCGTATGGTTCAATCACTCAATACAAAGGTGGATCTAGTAATTGATGCAACATGGCTTACAGGCGCTACAGATTATGGGAAAATTATGATTGGCGACAAAGGGTTTGAGTTTTATTGTTCTCGTGATTCTCGCAAAAATGTTCAAATTCCTTGGGAAGAGGTTGACAAAGTCATTGCATCCGTAATGCTAAAAGGAAAGTGGATTCCACGATATGCGATTAAAAACAAGAAAAATGTTAACTATATTTTTTCTTCTAAAGATCCCAAAAAAGTGCTTCGTGCTATTCGAAAATATGTTGAGCCAAGTAATATGGTTAATTCATTAAGCTTTTTTGATGTTGTAAAGCGATCGTTTCAATCGAGATTTAAGAAGAGTTGATCAAATAATATTTAACATGTTAATTAATACTATAATTAGCATGTTATTTTTTATTATTTATTGAATAACGAAGATTTTAAAAATAGAAATAAGCAGAAGTTAGTGTTTAGTTAAAACTTCCGCTTATTTGGAGTCATGCAGGAAAAGCTTCATAGGTAATGCCATTATTCACATTTGAATAATTTGCGTGCAAATTTAACAGTTTGAGTTGCGTCTTTTGCATAATAATCTGCGCCTATCATTTTTGCGTATTCTTCATTTAAAACTGCGCCTCCGACAAGAACGGTGCAATCAAGGTTATTATCCCTAAGTGCTTTTATTGTTTCACCCATGCTTCTAACAGTGGTGGTCATAAGTGCACTTAAACCAACTAATTTAATGTTACCACTACGTACTGCTTCAACAACGACATCCTCGTGGACATCTTTTCCAAGATCTATTACATCAAATCCATAATTTTCGAGTAGAATTTTAACTATATTTTTACCGATATCGTGAATGTCACCCCTAACTGTTGCAAGAACAATTGTGCCTTTGCTTATTTTTTTATCAGTACTTTCCATCATTCTTTCTTTAATTATCTGGAATGATTTTTTTACTGTTTCTGCAGATTGTAATAATTGAGGAAGAAATATTTCTCCACTTTCATATTTTTGACCTACAATATCAAGTGATGGTATTAAATAGGTATTCACAACTTCCATTTCAGTCATTGTTTTTAAAAGTTCTTTTGTTATTTTTGAAGCTTCTTCCTTCATACCATCAATAATTATGCTCTTTAAATCTTTATTTGCGACAATTTCTTTAGTTGCTGTATTTCCTTCAAAGGTTGAGTAACCATCTATATATTTTTTTGATGCTATGTCATTATTCCATAAAACGTTAAATGCATTAATTGTAGACATCATATCCTCAGATAGAGGATTGAGTATTGGAGCATCAAGTCCAGCAGTTAATGCAGCAGCGAGGAAGGTTCTGTTTAGTATTCCTCGACGAGGCAAACCAAAGGATACATTACTTACTCCAAGCGTGGTTTTAACACCTAGTGTGTTTTTAACAAGCTGAACTGCACGAATAGTTTCTTTAACCTCACTTTGTTGAGCAGAGGCAGTTAAAACAAGACAATCTATGATAATATCTGATTTATCTATTCCATATTCAGCCGCCCTTTTAACAATTTTCTTGGCTACTTTAAGTCTACCTTCAGCTGTTGAGGGAATGCCAGACTCATCAATGGTGAGGCCTATTACACAAGCTCCATATTTTTTAACTATTGGAAATACTGCGTCCATTGTTTCGTTTTTACCATTAACAGAATTTATTAGTGGTTTTCCATTATAAATTCGAACTGCTGCTTCAATTACATCAGGCCGTACACTATCAATTTGAAGAGGGAGATTAACAACGCTTTGTAGTTCTTTAATGACTTCAACCATAACTGCAAGTTCATCAATTTCAGGAAGTCCCACATTAACATCTAGTATATCTGCTCCAGCGTCTCTTTGATTTATACCTTCTTTAAGTATATAGTCTAGATTATTATTTTTTAATGCTTCTTTGAGCTTTTTTTTGCCTGTTGGATTTATTCGCTCACCAATAACTCTTATATCTTCCCCAAGTACTACTGTTAATGAAGGTGAACTAACTGCTGTAATTTTTTTAACGTTGCGTTTTACAGGTTTCAATTCTTTTAACATTTCATATATATCTTTTATGTGCTCACTCGTAGTTCCACAGCAACCACCGAATATTGTAACACCCATTTCTGCCATGATTTTTGCATACTCTGCAAATTCATGTGCATGAACATCATAAAATGCTTCTCCATTTTTAAGTTTAGGAAGACCTGCATTAGGTTGAACTATAACTGGGATGCTTGAGTACTTAAGTATTTCTGTAATTATTGGAAGCATCTCATTTGGACCTAGAGAGCAATTTACCCCAAGAGCGTCCACCCCAAGGCTTTGAATTATATTAACCATAGTTAGTGGGTCTGTACCTGTTAAGGTTCGTCCATTGCATTGATAAGACATTGTACATATTACTGGAAGACTACTATTTTCTTTTGCTGCAAGAATAGCTGCCTTAGCCTCATAAATATCTGACATTGTTTCAATAATGATTATATCCGCACCTTCTTTTGCACCAATTTTTATTTGCTCAGCAAAAGTGTCATAGGCATCACTAAATGACAAGGTTCCAAGTGGCTGCATCAATTGACCTATAGGTCCAATATCAAGTGCAACAAGTTTATCTTTAGCAGCATTTCTTGCTATTCTTACAGCACTTCCCACAATATCTTCAACGCTATATAATGTATTTTTAAGTTTATATCTATTTGCACCAAATGTATTAGTAGTTATTATATCACTACCTACATCTAGGTATTCTAAATGAATTTTTTCTATGATTTCTGGGTGCAATATATTATAACTTTCGGGTAATTCACCCCTTTTAATTCCATATTTTTGGAGCATTGTTCCCATAGCACCATCAAACAGTAAAAAATTATTAAAATTTATTTTTTTATTCACAACATCCACCATCCTTTCTGAATTCACAGCCTATGTTTTTGCAAACTTGACATCCAGTATGTTTTTTAGAACTTTTAATTTTGCTAAGGCCTATAAGTGCGGTTACCGATTTTCTTGGAAGCATTATACTATTTTCAGTAATTGATAGTCCTATTTTTTTATATGCATCTAATACATTTAGTATTTCGGATCCATTATCAATAGCAAAGTCTCCATAACCTGGGCTATATCTAGTTGTAATATATAGCTCCTCTTTTAATGCATTTTTCATAAATTTATCTTGCAACTCATCACATATATACTCTATAGCGGTACTTGCACAGGCATCCATAATTACACCTTTTGTGATATCAAATCTTGAGTAGTAAGCTAGTTTGCTGTCAATAGCAGTTCCAAGAGTCGCAGCCATAACGATGCACTTATCACAGTTTATTAAAAGATTTTTTATATCTTTATCTTTTAAAACTAAAGTGCTTCCTAATAGAAAAAGTTTATCATCTTTTCTTTCAATATCAAAGATTTCATATACAGAATTAGATTCGATTATACCAATTATTTCTTGAATACATTCATCAATTAAATTTATCATATTTGTATCTATTTTTTGGTTCTTATATCCCAAATATCTTAAAACCTCGTTTTTATCGATTTCCATAGGAGCCTCCACTTAGTTTTATACTAGAATAAGGTATAAATACAATAATTGCAAATATATTATTTATTAATTACATTTAATAGGGTTATGTTTGCATTGACATTTATACATACATGAGTTACAATAAAAAACAATAATTTAATAAATTTCTTATTTAGAGAGGTGGAGGGACTGGCCCTATGAAACCCGACAACCAACATTTATTTTGGATGTATTGGTGTCAATTCCTGCAGAACGTAGTTCTGAATAATAAGAAATCAGTTTTACCTATAGTAATATAGAAAACTGCTTTCTTACCCGAAGGCAGTTTTTTTAATGACATTTCAGAAGGAAAGTCGCCCACATCTATAAATGTAAGTTAACTACCTTAGTGGAAATAAAACTTCAGAAGGGGGATAACAATTGAGAATTGTTATCTACTCCAGAGAACTACGTAGGGGTAAATCTCCTTCTGAAGTCATTAATATTCAGCTCCGCCGGAGATGATTTAATAGAATTAAAAATAAAAAAAATTATTAGAAAATTTGAATAATTTTAAATAATGTCTACAAAAGGAATAAAAGGAGAGTGGAAATGAAATATATTGTAGTACTCGGTGATGGAATGGCGGATTACCCAATTAAGGAACTAGATAATAAAACACCTCTTCAATATGCAAAGACACCTGCTATGGACTATATGGCAAAGCACGGCATGCAAGGATTGGTTAAAACTGTTCCAAAGGGTATGCCTGCAGGAAGCGATACAGCAAATATGACTGTCTTTGGATATGATACAGCAGTGTATTATAGTGGACGTTCACCTTTTGAGGCAGCAAGTATGCGAATACCAATGTTAGATACAGATGTTACTTTTAGATGTAATTTAGTAACAGTGTCAGAGGATGAGCCATATGAGGAAAAGATTATGATTGATCATAGTTCAGATGAAATTACAACTGACGAGGCAAGGGTATTAATAAAAGATTTAGGTGAGTATTTAGGGACTGAGTCTATAAAGTTTTATTCAGGGATTAGTTATAGGCATTTAATAATATGGGACAAGGGGCCTTACTCATGGACACTTACACCACCTCACGATATATTAGGCCAAAAGGTAAAAGAATATATGCCTAAGGGGCCAGGTAGCGAAATATTCGATGTTATGACAAGAAAAAGCAATAAATTTTTATCAAATCACGATATAAACAAAAAGAGAGTTGCAAGAGGGCTTAAACCAGCTAATTCAATATGGATTTGGGGAGAAGGAAAAAAACCACTCCTATCTAGTTTTTATAAAAAATATAATTTAAAAGGGTCAGTAATTTCTGCTGTTGATTTAGTAAAAGGAATTGGCATGTGTGCAGGAATGGATATTATTGAGGTAGAAGGTGCTACCGGAAATATTAATACTAATTTTAAAGGTAAAGCAAAAGCTGCTATAGAAGAATTGAAAAAGGGCAATGATTTTGTTTATGTTCATATTGAGGCTCCTGATGAATGTGGTCATAGATGTGAAATACAAAATAAATACAAAGCTATAGAGTTTATAGATAACCAGATAGTACAGGTTATTAAAGATGAGATGGAGAAATTAGGTGAAGATTATAAAATGATAATACTTCCAGATCATCCAACTCCATTATCTCTTAGAACACATACAAGTGATCCTGTACCATTTTTAATATATCAGAGCAATGATGAAAAAGAAAGTGGAAATGACACTTATGATGAATTTACGGCGAAAGATACTGGTTTATATTTTCCACAAGGACATAAGTTAATGGATTATTTTATAAAAGGCGAAAAATAATAGATATTAATATAAAAATTGTGAATGTAGTTTATAAAATGTGAAATGGGAGGAATAATATTATGAATCAAATATATTATAAGAGTACTCGTGGAAATGAAAAACTAGTAAAATCAGCAGAAGCTATTGCAAGAGGGCTTAGCGAGGATGGTGGACTTTTTGTACCAACATTAATACCAAAACTTACTGCATCCCTTGAAGAATTAAAAGAAATGGATTATAAAAAATTAGCATTTACTATAATGAAGGAATTTTTAACTGATTATGATGAAAAAGATTTAATAGAGTCAATTGACAAGTCATATGATGAAAAATTTGATACAGAAGTTATTGCACCACTTGTAAAGCATGGAGAAACATATTTCCTTGAATTATATCATGGACCAACTTTAGCATTTAAGGATATGGCTTTATCAATCTTACCTTATTTATTAAAAAACGCGGTAAAAAAATTAAACATAAATAAAGAAATGATTATTCTTACAGCAACATCTGGCGATACAGGAAAAGCAGCACTTGAAGGTTTTGCAAATGTAGAGGGAACAAAGATAATAGTATTTTTCCCGCAAGAGGGTGTAAGCGAGATTCAAAAAAGACAGATGCTAACTCAAACTGGAGATAATACTTTTGTTATAGGAATTGAAGGGAATTTTGATGATGCTCAAAATGGAGTTAAGCAGATGCTCACAGATGACAGTCTTCTTGAAAAATTAGAATCTAACAATATGATGTTCTCTTCAGCAAATTCAATAAATATTGGAAGGTTAATACCTCAGGTGGTTTATTATTTTTATGCATATACTCAGCTCTGTAACAAGGGTGAAATAAAAGTAGGGGAAGAGATAAATTTCTGTGTTCCTACTGGAAATTTTGGAAACATATTAGCTGGATATTATGCAAAGAAAATGGGACTTCCAATTAAAAAGCTAATTTGTGCTTCAAATGAAAATAAAGTTTTATTTGATTTTATAAATATAGGTACATACGATAGGGTGCGTGATTTTGTAATTACAATGTCTCCTTCAATGGATATATTAATTTCAAGTAACCTTGAAAGACTTTTATATGCTATTAGTGGGGAAAATACATCTAAGATAAAAGATCTTATGGATAAGCTTAAAAAAGATGGTAAATATGAGATAGATGATAATATGAAAAAAGAGTTAAAAGACTTCTTCGGAGGATATGCGAGTGAAGAGGATACAGCAAAAGCAATAACTGCGGTTTATAAAGATACTAATTACGTAATTGATACTCATACTGCGGTTGCTTATTCTGTTTATAAAAAATATTTAGAAGAAACAAACGATACTACAAAGACAATTATAGTATCTACTGCAAGTCCATATAAATTTACGCCTGATGTTATGAAATCAATAGATTCAAAGTACTTTGGTTTAAATGATTTTAAATTAATAAAAGAACTTAGTAAATTAACAAAAGAAGATATTCCAGTGGGTATTAAGGATTTAGAAACAAGACCTATACTTCATAAAATTGTCTGTAAAAAGAATGAAATGCAAATGGAAATTGAAAAGATTCTTAATATTTAATGGCATTTCAAATGGTGATTTATATAAGGGTTTGGGAAAGGAGAATTAGACATGGAAAAGGTCAAAATAGCTATTTTAGGGTTTGGTAATGTAGGTACAGGTGTATGGAAAATATTACATGAGAATAAAAAAGAAATTATGAAACGTTCAAATTATGAAATAGAGGTAGCTAAAATACTTGTAAAAGACATAAATAAAAAGAGAGATATTAAAATAGCTCCTGGAATATTAACAGATAATATTGATGATATTATTAACGATGAGAGTATAAAGATTGTTGTTGAACTTATAGGTGGACGTAATGAGGCTAAGGATTATATGATACGTGCGATGAAAGCTAAAAAACATATTGTAACTGCTAATAAATTAGTAATTGCAAACTGGGGCAAGGAATTATTCAAAATAGCTGACGCAGAAAATGTATTATTTTGTTATGAAGCAAGCGTAGCTGGTGGAATACCGATAATACGTGAAATTAATGAGAGTCTTACAGCGAATAGGATTGAGCAGATAATAGGAATTATAAATGGGACAACTAATTATATATTAAGTAAAATGACTATAGATGGAAGTAGTTTCAATGAGGCATTAAAAGAGGCCCAAGATAAGGGTTATGCAGAAGCTGATCCAACTTCTGATGTTGATGGTTATGATGCCGTATATAAACTTGCTATAATGTCTTCATTAGCTTTTGGAACTGAAGTAGACCATGATTGTATATATAGAGAAGGGATAAGAAATATAAGTGCAGTAGACATAGAATATGCTAAAAAATTTGGTTATACTATAAAACTTTTAGCAATAGCTAAGGAGAGAGATAACAAGTTAGAGCTAAGAGTACATCCAACTCTAGTTCCGTCAACTCATCCTATGGCAAATGTAAATGATGCATATAATGCAATTATGATAAAAGGAAATGCAGTTGGAGAATTAATGCTGTACGGAAAAGGTGCAGGGGATCTGCCAACAGGGAGTGCCGTTGTTGGGGATATAATATCAATACTTAGAAATAATGTAAAGCCAGCTGAGATAAAAAAATTAGGTGGAGCCTTTGAGTTTAAACAAGTGAAAAAAGAACAGGAAAATGAATCTGAATTTTATATAAGACTCGATTTTAAAGATCAAGCGCGGGTTTTAGGAGACGCGGCCAATATATTTGGAGAAAACGATGTTAGTATTGTATCAATTACTCAAGATGTCGAGAGGGTTTACCATTCTTCACTTGCATTTATAACACATAAAAGTGCAGAAAAGAATATCAGAAATTCACTTAATAAAATAATACAATTAGATAGTGTAAACAATGTGGAAAGTATAATAAGAATAGAATCATTTAATTAGTTTTAACGAGATTTCAGAAGGAAAGTCTCCTACTTCTATAAGTTGAAGTCAAATACATTAGTAGAAATAAAACTTAAGTAGGAGTATAAATCTCCTTATGAAGTCGTTAATATGCAACTCCGCAGGAGATGATTTAACATATTGAGTAAAAAAATCCTCCTATAAATGATGCATACATCATTTATAGGAGGATTCTTGTAAATATGAGGTCTACTTAATTACCTATGGCTTCACCTTTTGAAGTTATTTTCAAATCGTATATTTCAGGTGATCTATTTCCTTTAAAAGTCACAGTGTTTTTAAGTTCTTTATAGCTTAATGTGCTTGACACAATATATAAAGGTCTATTTTTACTCTCATCAGAAATTCTTGCAATATATTGTCCCATAATAGCCATAAAGCAGAACATTAAGCCAAACATCATAAGGCTAATTGAAAGGATTAAACCTAAGTTTAATATAGCACTTTTATTGATCATAGAGGTTACGATAGTGCTAATTAATAAAACAGTTCCTATTAAGCCACTGAAGACGCCAAAGTATCCATCAATTACCAATGGCTTATAAGAAAATGAAGTTATTCCGTCAAATGCTAATGTAAACATCTTTTTAAGAGAATATTTTGTTTCGCCGGCAAATCTTTCTTTACGTACAAATTTTACAAATGTTTGTTTGTACCCAATCCAACTAACCAAACCTCTTATATATCTGTTCTTTTCTGGTAATGAATTAAGAGCATCACATACTTTTCTGTCAATAAGTCTAAAATCTCCAGTATCAACTGGAATATCTATAGTTGTCATGCTTTTTAGTAGTCTGTAGTATACACTAGATGTGAACTTTTTAAAAAAGGTTTCGCCAACCCTTTTGACCCTTTTCCCATAGACTACATCATAACCTTCTTTCCATTTTGATATCATGTCGAGTATTGCTTCAGGTGGGTCTTGAAGATCAGCATCTATTACTACAACAGCATCACCTATTGCCTGCTTCATTCCTGCAGTGATGGCAGCTTGATGTCCAAAATTTCTTGAAAAATTTATAAGTTTTATATTTTTGTCTATTCTGCATATGTTTTCGACTTTATTTCTTGTCGCATCATGACTACCATCATTAACAAATAGAATTTCATAATTTCCGTTTGCATTATCCATAACAGATTTTAATCTTTTATAACTCTCATCTATAACAAGTTCTTCATTATATAAAGGTACTACTACTGAATAAATAATCCCATTACTCATTGTTATCATTCCCTTCAAATTATATTTTTAAATTCGCTTTTAATGTTTCTCTATAATTAAAATTATAAGGGTAAATTGTAGAATCAGTATCAAATCAATATGTGAACTTTATGTGATAACTCAAATAAAAGGTTGCCGATAATAGGCAACCTTTTAAGGTAATAAAATTATTTATAAATTGTTAGGACTAAACAAAAATTGATTTTATTAAGCAGTTCTTAAAATAGATAATGTTCCAATAGGTCCAACTAAACCTGCAAGTACTATACTAACTGGGCCATTTGAATTGTTTACAAATCTAAAATTATCTCCTGCTGTTGCTTGATAAATTACATTAGAACCAGTTACTGTTGGATTTGTTACTGTAATAGATATACCAGCAATAAAGGTTGAAGGTGATTTTTGCAAATCAATTTCTATAGCAGTGGTTAAAGGATTTGGAGTAACAGACATCTTCCAGTCGATTGTATAAAGGCCTGTTTTATTAACTGTAAATATACCTGTTGTTGAATTGTAGCTTAAATCTGTACCTACAACATTTACAGTATCATAAATAATAGTGCCTCCAACTGGAATAGATATTTTATTTGTTGTTATAACACCATTTAAATACGAATTAAAACCAGGACCAGTAGCTCCAGTGGGGCCAGCAGGACCAGTAGGACCAGTAGGACCAGTAGGACCAGCGGGGCCAGCAGGACCAGTAGGTCCGGTAGCACCATTAGTGCCAGAAGGGCCAGCAGGGCCAGTGGCTCCGTTAGTTCCATTAGTTCCGTTAGTACCATTAGGGCCAGCGGGACCAGCAGGACCAGCAGGACCAGTTCGTCCAGTAGGACCGGTTGCTCCAGCGGGACCAGTAGGGCCAGTTCGTCCAGTAGGACCAGTTTCTCCAGCAGGACCAGTAGGGCCAGTTCGTCCAGTAGGTCCAATTGGACCAGTCGGGCCAGTTGGTCCAACTATACATTTTGGATGGCAAGGATCACAAGGATCGTGTTTTTTACAAGGATCATGTTTTTTACAAGAATCTTGTTTGTCATAACAATCGTTTTTGGGCGGAGTAAAATAGTCATAAGTTTCATCTGATTTATTTTTAATCAATATTAGACACCTTCCTTATTGATAATATTTTCTATATTTATTTAAAACGTTTTATTCTCTTTTATTAGTATGCTTGTACTTTTTTATATAAAGCTTGTACTTTCTATACATAGTATGCGGATACTTCGTTTTTGTGTTAAACAGAGATAGTAAGAATTTAATCAATTCAAAAAAATATAGATTAAATTATAATCTATATTTCTAAACGATGAAAGTAAAATAAATAAGTTTATAAGCTATCTAAATATATTTTATGATTATTCAATAATCTTTCATCATTAGGCGAAAGATTAATTGCAAGCTTTGAGAATTCTATCGCTTTATCTAGCATATTTAAATGGTAACAGCCTAAAGCTGCCAAATCATAAGGTGTATAGTCCCAAGCATTTGCATCGTTAGCAAAGTCAAATGATTTCTCTTTGATTTTTAATGCTTCATTGGCATAATAATAAACACTACACCAATCTTCCTCGCTGTATGCTAGTAAAGAGAGGTCTATATAAGGCTCTCTTGAGGAAATAGATTCACTTATTGCTTTATGGAACCATTTTTTAGCATTTATTATTTCAGCTTTTTCAAAATATGATTTTCCAATAAATCTCATGGAAGAGGATCTTTCATCTTCCCAAGTTGATGTTGGTAATGCTAAATACTCTTTTAAGGTTAAAATGCAATCATCCCAGCTATTAGCAAACATATACTCGCGACCAAGATAATACAAATTTCTACTATTGTTAGGATTTTCTTCCACGGCTAATTTTAATAATGGAAGATTTAAACTTCTATTTTTGTTAACATCAGGGTAATGGTTGTACACTAGTCCCTTAATATATACTTGATTTTCTTCACCTTCACCTATATATTCTAAGATTTCATGTGTTGGATATATCCATTTATAACCATGCCTTGAGTGAATTCTTGACCAAGTATATTGAACGGCGGGCGTACCATCAGCATTAATGCTCCAATTATATAGATAAGATCGGAAGAGCGTCGTGTAGGGAAAGAGTGTATGGAG
>ERZ1463037.122-NODE-122-length-12443-cov-13.715773_pt1 | contig 12443 bp, 12 predicted proteins | sample MGYA00564484_ERZ1463037 | MGnify/ENA primary metagenome ERZ1463037 (study PRJEB39244, sample SAMEA3635151) | Helicobacter pylori | study: EMG produced TPA metagenomics assembly of PRJEB11511 data set (Assembly of a 5300-year-old Helicobacter pylori... | reverse complement strand
ACACTTGTCACAAATTACTATGAAGACATCTTTATCTTTAAATTTAGACTGCGGACCTGGCGAAAGCATTAGTTTATCATCACGCCGTATACCAATTATAGTTGCACCTGTACTTTGCCAAAATTTAGATTCAGATATAGTTTTATTTATGACAACCATTTCAGGTTGTATCTCAAATTCGTATGGTATAAATGGATTGCTATTTTTAAATCTACTAGAATAGTCGATTAGTTCATCAATAGAACAATCTATATTTTTATCCAACTCTTTTTTCTGTTCGAGTAAGTTAATAATATTTCGTTTAATAGAACTTATTGAATCTATATCTTTAAATTTATCAATAAACTTTAGACAATTATCCACAGAGGTGACTACTATTCCACTTCCTTTAGTAACGGTAACTATATTCATGTCGCTTAGAAGAGTTATAGATCTTCTTATAGTTTCTGGTGATACGTTATATTCACTCGCAAGGGAAGAACGACCATATAACTTATCCCCTATACAAAAATCTCCGGATAATATTCTGTTAGTAATATCAATAGCTATTTTTTTATAAATTGGTTTTAAAATATTGTTAGTTGGCATTTTTGATTTTATCAAAAGGAATATTTAAACTTTTGATAAATCCTCCTCTCGTATAATGTAGGTTTTAGCAAACTATCCATATAAATATTATTGTTTTTATAAGAATAAGTATAAATTACAATGTTAATATTGTCTATAGTATGTTATTTAAAATATAAACATAAAGTAAAGTACAAATGTGAAGACTAGTAAGCTTATTAAATTAATTAAATTTACAACTATAATATATAAAACTACAATATTATAGCATTCAATTAAATTATAATCTATATTTTTTATTGAGGTTTTAATATTAAAGACAACATATAATATTTAAAATATTTATCATAAAGTTCACAAAAAATAAGAATAAGTGTTCGTGTATTGGCGAATATAATTACCTTATTTCAGTAATAATAATTGGGTACAAAAAATTTACGGTAGGGAGTGTTAATAATGAAAAGTGTATCTTTAAAAATGAAAATATTAAGTGGAATGTTATCTGCAGGCATAGCTTTTTCTGGATCAAGTCTTGCATTTGCTACTGGTAACAACGATGCGAATGCAAAGAGTGCTACAAGTATAAATATCAAACATTCTCAAAGTAACAAAAAAGAAGCTAAAGAACATAGGGCAGAGATGGAGGCTACACTTCAAATTGTAGTTAAGGAGAGTGAAAACTCAAATATTATTACTAAAGCTGAAGGAGACAAGGTATTAGAATATGTGAAGGTAAAATATGATGAAAAACAAATGAATCACAAGAAAAATAAGGAAGGTAAATATGATGGTAAAAAAGGTGGATTATTTAACGACTTAGTTACAGAAGGTATCTTAACTAAGGAAAAATCGGATGCCCTTCGTGAAAATATGTATGCTAAAAGGACAGAAATTAAAACTGCCGAAATAAAAACTGGGTTAAAGGGTCTTGTGGATGATAAAGTAATAACAACTGAGCAAAGTAATAAAGTTCAAGCTAGTATAATGACAAGACAAACACAGAGAAAAGAAAACTTTAAAAAGATGCAAAATATGAGTGAAAAAGAAAGACAAGAATACATGAAGAAAATGGATGGTACTAAGGTTAATCCTATGAAGGCACTTGTTGATAATGGTACTATAACAAAAGAGCAAGAAGCTAAAATACAACAGGTATTGCCACATCACGGACATGGACATCATCACAAATAAAAGTGTAGCAAAATCATCATTCTCCTGCGTGCCTTGAAATAAGAGTTTGAAGCGTGAAATCTCATTAAGAAATTCTAATGTTTTGCTTAACATTATATTCTCAGCCTCTGGGTAGTTCGCTGGGGGGCGTAATAATTATTAATTATTACGTGCTCACACTTGACGTCCTGTCTCGGGTTCGCTACCCTGGGCCTCTGGGTAGTTCTCTGGGGGACATAACAATTATTAATTGTTATGTGTCCTGGCAGGTTTACGAGAATCTAATGTTGGCAAAACAAGAATTTCTAAATGAGATTTCAATTGCTTCTGCACCTCTTGTTTCAAGGCACTTCCGGAGAAGGATGATAATAATTTGGCACTGTTATGGTTGTACAGCTTCCTTTCAGGAAGGCTTGCGAGAGGGAGTCATTTTTTAAACAAGAATTTCTAAATGAGATTTCAATTGTTTCTGCACCTCTCCTTTTAAGGTACTTACGGAGAAAGATGATAATAATTCGGTTAGGGAAAGTCAAAGTCAAAAGAAAGTTCGAAACATGAAATCTCATTAAGGAATGATAATATTTTGCTTATGTAAAATTCTTATCCTATGGGCAGTTCTATGGGGAGAGTAACAATTATTATTTGATTCGACATTGTTATGGTTCTACAGCTTCCTTTCAGGAAGGCTTACGAGAGATTTACATTAGCGGAACAAGAATTTCTAAATGAGATTTCAATTGTTTTTGCACATCTCCTTTCAAGGCACTTCTGGAGAAAGATGATAATAATTCGGCATTGTTATGGTTATACAGCTTCCTTTTAGGAAGGCTTGCAAGAGATTTACATTAATGCCAATATTTCATTATCATTTCGAATATCAAGATAAGTTACACAACATTAACCTTGTTCATTCTCCTTATGGTTAATAAAATAAGGATTATGGATAAGATAATCACACTAGTAATGGTTGTTGTAAGATTTATATGTTTAAACTGAGTTGCTCCATCAACTAAATTGTAGGGAATAAATTTTGATATGCTTTTTATGCCTGTAATTGCTACAGAAAAATAGTTTACAACTAAAACTATAATTCCTGTAATTACTCCTTTTTGGATTATGCTACTACAAAATAATACTAAGGTTATTATAAAGAAGTAATATATTGATAATAGGCTTGCGGATGATAAGACTGATGAAAATGCAACTGGATTGCCTTTTAATAAAAGCCCAGAGTAATAGTAATTCACTGAAAATCCTATAAATGTAAAGATAGATAATGCTAGAGTATAATTTATTAATTTAGCAAGTACTATTCCAGTTGGTAGGCTTCCTTTAGAATAAGGAAATATAAGCTTTCCGGTGGTAATCTCATCGCTTAAACTACCACAAGTGGTGAAAATTATTACAAGGGTTACTATTTGAAACAAGTCCTTTATATAATTTTGCATACCTGTTAATTGAGTGATTGGAGGTAATAAAGTACTTATGTCTGCGGACCCCGTTGTTAGTTGGCTTTTTAATATTTCAGGTAAAAGTTTGACCATGATTGGGTCTGAAATTGCAAAGAACAGAAAACTTACAGCTAAGATTATATATTTATATTGCGATATTGATTCCAGAATTTCTTTTTTAAAATATGCTTTAAATGTGGGCATCTTTATTCACCAACTTTAAAAAAATTTCTTCAAGATTACTTTTTCTTAAATTAAATGACATCAAGTGATTAGGCTCTATAGCTAGGAGTTGCAATAGTTTACTTCTTGCTAAATTTATATCCTTAACATAAATATTAAGTTTGTTTTTATTACTTTGTATGTTTTCCACCCAATTTAGTTTAGAAAGTTTTTCTTTGAAATTTGAACAGTCATATTCGAATTCAAGATCATAAATTGGTTGAATATAATCATTTTTTAACTCTTCAAGACCTGCGGACACTACTATTTTCCCGTCTTTTAATATACTTACCTCATCGCATACTCTTTCTACGTCATTTAAAATATGAGTTGATAAAAAAACACTTACACCTTCATTTTTCAAACTATTAATAAATTCAAGAATTTCCATACGTCCCTCTGGATCTAATGCTGAGGTAGGTTCATCAAGAAATAATAATTCTGGTTTGTTAAATAGAGAGACACAAAGACCAAAACGTTGCTTCATTCCACCAGAGAACCCACTGAGTTTTCTATTTCCAGCATCCTTTAGGCCTACAATTTCTAAAATCTCATTAGACCTCTTCTTAATAGTTGTGATACTCATATTGCTGAGTCTTCCTATAAAATCTAAGTACTCATAACCAGTCATGTAGTTATAAAACACAGGATTTTGTGGAAGGTAGCCCACATTTTTTAAAATTCTTCTTTTATTTTTGTTGAAATCTTTACCGTTATACATTATGTCACCGCTATTATACCCAATTAATCCAGTAAGAATATTCATAGTGCTTGTCTTCCCTGACCCATTTTGTCCAAGAAAACCATGGATTTTTCCTCTTTTGATTTCGAAACTTATTCCCTTTAAAACCTCAAACTCTTTATAGTTTTTTGTTAGATTTGTAACTTTTAGCATAATTAACTCCTTTCTCTACCTAAAAGTAAATAAGCAATTGGACCTAGCAATTCACCAAAAATAATTATCAAAGCCCAAAGCCATTTTGGCAAGTATTTAACATTATCTTTAGAAAGTTTCAATAAACAAAAAACCATAAGGCCCAATTGGATGATGATAAGTGGAAGAAGGGTTTTTAAAAGTTCTATTGTTGTTAAATTCCCCATTTTGTGAACCTCCTCATAAAAATAAAATATATTGTATATTACAATGATTTAACGATTGAAAATATAAAAAGTTCACTATTTTATTATCTTTTTTTTCTTTTTATTTTTGTTGAATATTATTCTAGTAACTATTAGATATATAATTAATGATTCTGGTATATTTATTAGACCTACAAAACCCCAAATCCAATAGAATTTTTCTCCTCGCTTTTTTGCGTCTTTAAAAATCCAGGCCGCTTGAAATAATAGAAATGGTGCTATGCAAATCAAAAGAATAATTAATGATTTTGTATCCAATTTAGGATGCATATTAATTACCCCCAGTTTGTAATATTTTGGCTAATGGAATTATTACAATTGGCATAAGAATGAAGGTTAACAATTCATAGTATACGAAAAAATTATCACCAAAATAAAATGTTATTAAAATTAAAGATGAAATAATTAATGAGGACAATGATATAAAAAAGATAAATTCTAAAGAGTTTTTTCTGTTTTGTTTTATTAGTTCTCCTTTTTTAATAATTTCAAGTATATTTATATCACAATTTAAAATATCTGGTTTTAAAATATCCATTTTATTTAAAGCTAAATTTAGTTTGTCAGATAAAATTATTTCTTCAGTTGACATATTTTTTTCAACTTTATCTGGTAGCTCATTATAATATTTATCTATTACTTTTTTATACATATTTTCTGAGTTTTTCATTCACATTATCCCCTTTCTATCTAGCTCCGAAATAATATATTTTATACAATTGTGAAGTCTTGAACGAACAGTTCCTATAGGGCATTTTAAAATTCCTGCAATTTCTTCGTATTTGTAACCATAATAATGCTTTAATATAAAAACTGCTCTTTTTTCATAAGGTAGTTTCAATAATATTTCCTTAACTGCATTATATTCAATATTAAAAATTACAGATCTTTCAGGGCTAATTTCCTTTGTTTCGATATTCTCAGAAATTAATTCTAAATTTTTGGTCTTTCTAAGTAAATCTCTATATAAATTAGTAGCTATAGTAATTAGCCAGGTAGAAAATTTGGCATTAGGGATAAATTTTTTAATATGTATAACTGCTTTTAACATAGTTTCTTGCACGATATCTTGGGCTATATCGATATTTCCAGTCATTTTTATAACGTAGCCCTGTAATATTGGATAATTCGCACTTAGTAAAGTATTTAAAGCACTTATATTACCGGATTTAGCTTTTTCAATTAAGTTTATATTATCCAATACCTCACCACCTATATAAATTAAACGTACGTCATTAAAAATAGTTCATTTATTTGCGTTTAACGAATGTAACATAATATATAATACTAATATACAGCATATCCCATAAGGAATTCAGTTATTTTTTCCCGTTTAGTTGCTCAGCAAATATTCTTGATAAATACATACCAGTGTTTTTTACCTGTGCTATAGTAGAATTATTATCGCCTACCTCAACAAGTACGGCAGTGTTACTTTGAGCTTGATTATAGAAATTCCATCCCCAGTCACGATAAGTGATTTCTAGGGGATTTATAAGATTTGGAAATAATTTATTTGATATTCCAACCATGGAGTCTACTAGTTTTATCTGCTTAGCATACCTAGGATTTTGACGTGTAACTACAAACATAAATTTAGCGACATCTTCTCCATTTATTTTAGTTGTTATTACGTTTTTACCAGAAACACCATCTCTATGTAAATCTATAATTAAATCAAAATTACCATATTTTTTTAAATACCTAGCTAAGGTAATTCCAGAATTTTTATACGATGAATTATAATCAGGTATATTATTTACAGTCTTATCGTGTATAACGGAAATTCCATATTTCGTTTCTAATTGGGATGCGATTACATCACCTACAGCGACTACATTTAGTGATTCATTGGAATTGAAAAAGTTTTTAGTTTTATCACTGTCTGATGATTTATAAGATTCTGTGGTATGAGAATGATATATTAGTACTCGTGGATTTGATTTATTTAGATTTTGCTTTAAATCGTTATTAAAGAGGTTTGATACATCAGTAGGAACATTGGACTTATTTACCTGATTGTCAAGCAATTTGAAAGGAATAATTGTATTTATATCATCAACTTCATTATTTACACTAGGACTAACATAATTGTTGTTCAAATATGCAATTTGTTTTGTTATTATTGATATAGGGTTAGAAAAGTCCACTCCTAAAAATGATAAAATTGGATGTTTTGTTATACCAACTTCATTATTTGTCTTTCCCTTAGGAGTAATTGCAGCTATTGTATTCTTAATAACCATCGTGTAAAAGTAATTTTGAGGAGACTTTACTGTATTATCTGCTTTAGCACTTTCGGGTAAAATTAAGCCTAGTAAAAAAACAATGAGTAATACATTAATAATTTTTCTACCATTTTTATTTTTTCTAACCTCATTCCATCCCATATTCAGCCTCCCCATTAAAATAATTTAGTTGAATTTAGATTATGATAACTGTATTAATAATTTATATACTAATATATTTACTTGCTTTATTAGTTAGATGGGACCTTTTGAGTATTCTTTAAGGCTGAAACTAGTGAATTTACACAAGCTTCAATATCACTATTGCTGGACGTAGTATTTCCGAGTTCAATAAGTGCTGAATTATTAGATAGATCTTGATTATAAAAAGATATTCCATATTGATAAAAGAGTATCCCTGTTTCAATAACTTTTGAATTTTTAATATTTACTATTAGACTGTCAACAAATCTTTTATTTGCTTTATAACGAGGGTTTGATTTAGTAACTGCAAATAACATTATTTTTGCATCTGATTTGTTTTCTACTGTTGAATCTCGATGTATGTCTAGTAAAATAGTATTTGAATATTGCTTTACATTTTTTGTTATCATATTACGAGTTGCAGAATATGAATTATTATAATTTTTAGTTGGGTTAACTTTTACAAAATGGCTATTGAAACCTTCTTTAACAAGCTTATCATTTATTAAAGCACCTACATCTGTTACTTTTATTCCGGAAGGGTAGGCTTCATTAGGATGGCTATTGTAAATTACTATGTCAGCCGAAAATGGCACTGTAGGATTAGTAGTAATAGTGGTTGACGACTTTTTAGAAGTTACTATTGGTGTTTTTATTTGTAATGTTGTGGCTTTGGCAATATTTTTATCTAAACTTATGCTCGAAGTGTTTATAGCGATACCAAAACCACCTATAATAAAAACAGCTATAGCACCTAGTAATATACCTTTAATGTTTATCTTACTATATTTTGAAATCATAATAATCCTCCTTTTCATTTCCAACTTATTTAAAACCATTGAAGTGGCGCCAGTGAGCCTATTGCTTTTTCCACCTAATTCCAATACCTTTATTATTGTATTTCCATATAGTATATTTTCACTTTCTCCTAAATAGGAAATAACTTGACCATCACAGCAAATTTCACAATCCTGTCTCATTTTATAAAAACCATAGAGCAAGATTGGGTTAAACCAGTAAATCATAGATAATAAAGTAGCAGTCCAATTTATTATTAAGTCCTTGCTTTTTAAATGGATTAGTTCATGTATTATGATATATTTAAATTCTTCATCACAAATATTTGTGGCTACGCTTACTGGTATTAATATTTTTGGGCTAAATAGTCCACATAAAGAAGGACTACTTAATTTATCAGAATATGTTAACTCGACATCAGTTCTTATATTCATATCTTTCATGCATTCATTTAGAATATTTTTGTGTGTGATGTTTACATTTTTAAAAGAATATCTAATTATATTATTTAGTCTTTTATATCCTATAACTAATTTCCCTATTAATAAAACAAGACCAAACAACCATATGAAGCAAAATGCTCCTTCGATATTTAACTTTGGGGTTAAGGGAATGCTTATAGTGTTAATAATTACATCTTTATTTAGAGGAGGTAACTTACTTATTAATTTTGAAGCCCAAAGGTCTGAAACTTTAAGTTCTGTTGAAGAATTAGTTTGTGTTATTTGTGTTATTTGTGTTATTTGTGTTTGTGCGTGAAAATTATTATTTAAATTAGAAATGTTTAATGGGCTTTGTGGCCCAATGGGAATTATAAACTTTATAATTAAAATTAACCATATATAATAGCGAAAAGTAAAATTCAACTTATTTCTAAACATACCTTTTATAATTAATATCATAAGTACAATTATGCTGCCTATTAAAGATGAAATTACAATCTTTCCAAAAACATCTAATAAGTTCATATACATCAACCTTTCGTTTTTTTTGCTCGATCTAGTATGTTTTTCAACTCAGCTATATCGGTTTCAGATATTTCTTCCGACTGGGTGAAGGTTAAGAGTAGAGATTTCATAGAACCATTAAATACTCTATTGATGAAGGATTTGCTTTCTATTTTTACACATTCATCTTCTGATACTAAAGGAAAATATAAATATTCATATCCAACTTTATTGAACCCTATTGCTAATTTAGTTAATAATCTGTTTATTAGAGTTTTAACTGTAGCAGGCTTCCATTCAGATTTATCCTTTAGTTCGTTTATAATATTTATTGCTGAAATATCAGGACTAACCCATATTATCTTCATTATTTCCCATTCTGCATTTGTTATTTTAGGAATTTCATACATTTTATAACGCCTCATTTCAATTACAATTGAAATTGCTTAGTTTACAATTGTAATTTGTATTATTTCTATACTATATTCTTTAAAATAATAATTATTACAGCTTTTTTTCATATTAAAAAGATACAATTGTGTGGTTGTAGTATAGTAGAGTTAAATAAAAATTTATTGGAAAGGATAAGGTGTTTAAATTATAGATAATCTGATATGTTCAGATTTGTTTAGATTTAATTAACCAGGTATGATATGAATAAGCAGGATTTAATAAGAATAGCATCGGACTTTGTTGAAAACTCAAAGGACAATTATATATCAAATGAAATTGCCATTTCTGAAAGTGTTGTGGGAATGAAGATTTTTGAAACACCAATATTCGGATTTGCTGATTCTGATGATGAGTACTTTACATTATTTAAAGAACCTACTGTAATTGGAAAAGATTTTTTAAAACCAAAAGAATGGTTATCACAATCAAAGTCGGTTATTTCGTTTTTTTTACCATTTAGTGAAGTAGTTAAAAGGGGAAATAGGAGAGAAAAGGTATGGCCTTCTGAAGAATGGTTGCATGGACGTATCGAAGGTCAAGCTTTTATAAACAAGCTATGTATATATCTAAAGTCAGAATTAATAAATGCTGGATATAATAGTATAGTGCCTACAATGGATGAGAGATTCTGGATGAAAGGTGAACTTAATAATAATTCTCCACATCCTGAAGCGTCATTTACTAGCAATTGGTCAGAAAGACACGCTGCCTTTGTTGGTGGACTTGGAACATTTGGACTTTCTAAAGGGTTAATAACGGCAAAAGGTATGTCAGGAAGAATTGGCAGCATCATCACAGAATTGTATTTGTCACCTAGAAAAAGAGAGTATGAAAATATATATGAGTATTGCTCAAAGTGTGGTGCTTGTGTTAGAAAATGTCCAGTTAATGCAATATCTTTAGATAAGGGTAAAAATCATATTATATGCTCTAATTTTGTAGACACAACATATGAAAAATACAAACCAAGATATGGGTGTGGAAAATGTCAGACAGGGGTACCTTGTGAAAGTCATATCCCTACTAAGCACTATGAAATAAACGAACTTTAAGTTAATTCGAATCTTTCTAGAAATATGAAATAAAGGAACAATAAAAAACGACTATGTAAACATAATCGTTTTTGCTGTTAATATTAATGTTATTTTATATACTTTTTTCTTTTTTATATTAAGTAAGGTAAAAATAGTGTTGCAAGTCCTAGGAAGAAAAAGAATCCTAAAACGTCTGTTACTGTGGTAACAAACACAGCAGAGGCAAGTGCTGGATCGATATTGAGTTTTCTTAGGATAACTGGGACTGTAAAACCTGATATGGTTGCAGCTACCATGTTTAGTACCATAGAAATACCAATAACTACTCCAAAAACAATATTCTTTTCCCATAGGTAACCTAAGAATGCTACTGCAATACCCATGGCGATTCCTGTAAATAGGCCTACACCAAATTCCTTCAATAATATTTTTAAGGAATTTTTGGCAGTTACTTCTCCTAGTGCTATGCTACGAATAATTATTGTTAGAGTTTGGGTGCCTGCATTACCTCCCATACCTGCAACTATTGGCATGAAGGTGGCTAAGGCTACCACCTTTTGTATTGTTCCTTCGAAAAGGCTAACAGTTGCGGCGGCTAAGATTGCAGTTAATAAATTTACAAATAACCAGGGTAATCTACTTCTCACGGCAGATTTAAGTGAGCCAGTGACCTTTTCATCTTCTTTTATACCTGCAAGACGATATAAATCCTCAGTATGTTCATCACTAAGAATCTCCATTACATCATCTGAAGTTACTATCCCTAAAATCTGCATAGATTCATTTACTACGGGCATAGTTAGATAACCATATTTCTCGAATATGTGGCCAACCTCTTCTTTATCCATATCAACTGGTATGCTCATGGCATTATCGTTCATAATATCGGATATTTTCACATTAAAGGTGTTAATTACAATTTCGCGAAGGGATATAACTCCCTTTAAAAGAGCATTTTCATCAACTACATATATATAATAGGCATTATCTACGTCAGGTGCTTCCTTCTGAAGGTAACTAAGAGTCTCGCCTATAGTCATATTTTCTTCTATACTTACAAATTCAGTTGCCATAATTCCACCAGCACTATCTGGAGGGTAGGTTAACAATTCTGTTACTTCAGCAACATCTTCTTTATCAAGCTTTATCATTATGTTTTTAGCTTCATCTTCTGTTACTGCTTCTAATAAATCAACCAATTCATCTGAGGACATTTCATGTATAATTTTCTTTTGCATGAGATCTTCATGAATTGATAGTAAATCATATTTTTCATCATCATCCGCATCATCAATAATATCTGCAATGATATTTGGAGATAGTTTTTTAAATAAATCTAATTTTAATCCTTCGTATTGCCTGATAGCTATTAAAATATCAGCAGGATGAATAAACTGAATAAGTTTGTTTACTTCATCTATAGATTCAGTTAATAAAAACTCAGTTAGTTCTATTTCGTTTAGTTTATGTGACATGCTTATACCTCCTTCCATAAAAACAGCTTTTTAGCACAGTACTAAAAAGCTTAAGTAATTAAGATAATTTATTATATTCCATCAGGTACTGTAGTGTCAACTGTTTGAACCCTCGCCCACCTATAGAGGATGGGTGATTCTTATTTAGAAGGAAGTTTACAATTACTTTAAACCTAACTAAGCTAGGAAGCCTTATTCCCTTTGGCGTGTCCAAGGACGCCCTACACTGTAAGCTTTACGCTCCCAGCTTACATTTAAGCTATGTTAATCCTTTTTGGATTCATATACTCATTGTATATTAAGCAAATATTCTTTATCTCTGCTTTTCGCATTATGTTAAGAGAACCATTTATATCAGCATTTAATATAATTCCCATTGACGATTTATACTGTCCTCTAGAGGTTCGTTTCCCACTGAAAATATAGGTTCTTTTAATTAGGGCGTCATAAACAGGCATACTATCAGTTGCTAAAAAATCAGCTTTTGAAGTATAGCTTTCCTCTTGTTCTATGAATACAATTTTATATCGTTTGCTTAGATATTTAAGCTTTGCCCTTAACTGACCAATTGGTATATTAACAAAGTTTTGATTATTAACTCTGCCTAGATTAACACCCTTTTGGATGTTTTTGTTATAACCTACCACAAGCGAGCCAATATCATTAGTTATGCAGTAATTGATAATTAGCCTTGCAGTTTTAGCGAGATAATCATTAACCTTATTACCTCGTTTGTTCCAAAGGTTTCCTTGGG
>ERZ1463037.121-NODE-121-length-12453-cov-12.837716_pt1 | contig 12453 bp, 10 predicted proteins | sample MGYA00564484_ERZ1463037 | MGnify/ENA primary metagenome ERZ1463037 (study PRJEB39244, sample SAMEA3635151) | Helicobacter pylori | study: EMG produced TPA metagenomics assembly of PRJEB11511 data set (Assembly of a 5300-year-old Helicobacter pylori... | reverse complement strand
AAATCTTAAAAGTTATCCACAGTTTTTATTTTTGAATTCTGCAAGCCCCTAAAAATATATCATTCATTAATTTTACTTTTTCTATTAAAAACCTTTTTATTAATTTTTTTCTTCTATCACTTATCAACTCTTCTGAATAATTAAACATAATTTTATCTAATGATACTTCTGTTATCTTCTTATCAATAACCTTTATTAAATCCATGACACACTCGCTATGATTCGATTTTATATATTTAAGCATCTCAATATGCGTTGGCTCTTTCTTAATTTTCTTATCCACTCTAATTCTAGACTTTGATTTACTATTAACTACAGAATTAAATCTAACTTTATCATTTCCTAAATAAAAATCTATGTTTTTCTCTTCAAAGTAACAACATAAAGAAGACCCATTGTCATATATCGGGCAAATTCTAATACCATTATCACTTTCAAGAACAGCCCAATTATTTTGATGTCTATCTGTGTTACCAATCAAGAAATCAAAAATTGATATTCTAAAGAAATCGTTACTTAAATTGTATTCAGCAAGTGACTTTAATATCATCTCTATTGAGTAATATTCTTTATTCTCATTATCATACATAGTATATGAATCATAACTTGGATAATTCTTATTAATCAAGTAAATTCCTTCTATTAATATTTCTGTTTCATCATTTATAAGATAACTCATAGACCCTATTCTTGATTTGTATCTTCCTATTTCTATTTTAGCACATTTTAAACCTAATAATCCAGCCAAATCAGAAGCTAATTTTTCTGATACATGTTCAGTAGTTCTATCTGATTTAGTATACTTAAACAAACCTATTTCTTTGGTTTCATGATTTGTTAACCAGATCTTTTCACTTCTACCACTACCCTCAGAAAATCCATCATAAATATCCCACTGACTATAATCTACTACCATACTTAATCCTCTCAATAACATCCTTAGTATATTTTTAAAATTCAATACATTTCCTACAATTATATAATATTCAAAACATAATTCTATGTCTAAGCTATAATTAAAAGTAATGCTAAAACTATACCACTAGCATCTATGTTTTACAACAGCAAACCTCATCTATCATAATAGAATATTTATTGTAATTCTTAACCGATTACTACCTTTGTAGATATAACTTATCTGTTCATTCCCTTTTTCATTTTTCTCATTAAATATATATGCCGCTATAGATTTTTTACAGGATTTTTTTAAAAAAACATTTTATAATGCATAATTACTTTCAGAATTCTAAAGTTAGATATTAAATTGACTTTTCTGCTGCTACAATTTGATATTCCTTCACATTTTTCTAAATTTATATTACCCTTTTTGAAACATTATTTAATAAATTTTCTATAGCGCCAATATAATGACTTACTATCCTATTTTTAATTTCTTCATAATACTGCTCATCACAAATATATGTTGTAGCATTTCGAGATAATATAATGTCATTCCAAATTTCTATATCTTTAATTAAACCTTCTTTCAATGCTTACCTATAACACCCTCATCTAGATATATACACATTTATTGAAACTGTATTAGAAACATCGTTAAATATATCTAGCGACTGAACCTGAAATTTATATGTTTTTCCAACTGTTAAATTAGTTATTGTAATAAAGTTGTTAATGTTTGTTGAAATCCAAATGCCATCTTTATAAACATTGTAACCTTTTAGATCTATCTCAGTGTTCCTATTCCAACTTAAATTCACTGTTCCTTTCGAGGCATTGAATCCATTCAAGTTTATTAGTTTAGCAGGCGGCATTATTAAATCAAGTGAGGGACACCAATTTTGATCCATGTTTGTATATCCACCAATAATTGCCGATTGCGTAAATTGCCAAATATTCCATCCACTCCACCCACCAAAATTCATAGGGGTATCATCACTAAATTTCAGATAATTACTAAATTCATAAAATTCAGCATTCCAAAGAGGTAAATTCTTTAGTGTATTAATTTCAGTTGTAACTTGCCACTCACTCCAAAAAGATCTATTTGTATATATCATTATAGTTCTTCCTGTGTATAACTTAAAATGGTCACAAAATACTTTAGCCCAATCGACTATTTGTTTTCCCGTAAGCCCGATATTAGTTTGGTCAAGAGGAGGCTCTATATCTAAAACAGGAAGTAGATCTCCATAACCTATAATACCAACATTATTCATAATGCTAAATATATGGTCAGCATATTTTTCAGCTTCAACATTTGCTCTATCTAAATAGTAATCTAAATTAGACCAGTATGGAATATAATAGAATCCTACTTTAAGCCCAACAGATTTTATTCCTAAAGTATGTTTTTGTGCCATAAAATCAGGTGTGTAGCCATTATTTAATACACTACCACCTGCCCTAACGTAAACAAATTTCACTTCATCATTTTTAATTTTATTCCAATTTAATTCTGGCGTATAAAAAGAAACATCCGTACCTTTTAAGTAACCAGAATATTGGTTAGCTTTTGACCAATAGACGATACCTATCGATGTTGTAATGCTAACTTTTACGCTATTACTGTAACCAGAAAAAACTTTGTCTGCCGTGTAAGATGTTACCTTATACTCGTAAGTTTGACCAATTTTAATACTAGTATCTACAAAAACTCGATTTAGCGTAGATCCTATAGGAATATTATTTCTCAAAATGTAATATCCACTCACTTGTACATTGTCATATGCAGGCTCCCAAAATAGCACTACACTAATTAACGTATTTCTTTGCACCAATAGTGACATTGGAGATCCTGGTGCTGCTCTCTTCTCATTAGGCCTCATCATACGATCTTTTTCCCCCAGTGGCACAAACAAATTCCAATCTTTAAACAGTTGCACAGAGTTTTGAAGTCCATTTGCTTCAATAATACTTTGTGGCGAAATTCCATATTTATTTGCAATTGACCAAACAGTATCACCTGATTTAACTAAATGTACCCCCACCAAATACCCTCCTTATATATACTATTATAAATAGTATATTCATGACTACCCCTATATAGAGACGAGGAAAGCGTTAACTATTTATTATTTATTAATATAATTAAGCTTTATATTCACAATAAAATTTTGTAAGTAAAAGTTCAGATATGCAACTTAGACATATTTACTTGCTATACATTAATATTAGATGGTAATATTAATTTAATTATTAAATAATTTACAATGGATTGGAGGCTTTGTCAATGAATAAATTATTCCCAAATAGAAGGAAAACTATAGGTGTTTTAATTAATTCTTTTGATGGTTTCTATCAATCACCAGTCTGTAAAGGAATAAGAACTGTTGCTTCTGAAAGAAATTTTAATGTACTCTTTTTTTCTGGTGGAGCACTTGAGTCTACAGTACGAGATGAGAGAAAACAAAATGTTATTTATGATTTAGTTAACACCGATAAATTAGATGGATTAATTGTATGTTCAGGGTTACTTATGAATTATATTGGTTTAGATAAATTTATTGAATTTATAGACCGTTTTAGAGCTATCCCTATGGTTAGTATCGGCATAGATATTAAAGATATTCCTAGTATAATTTTCGATAACAAAGAATGTATGCATTTTATGGTAAACCACTTAATTGAACATCATAATTATTCTAAAATAGCTTTCATAACAGGGTCGCCCTATAATCCCGAATCCAATATGAGGCTTAAAGGATATAAAGATGCATTAAAAGAACACAATATACCTATTGACGAAGAATTAATTGTTAAAGGTGATTTTCATGAATTAGCGGCAGCTATTGCAATAAATGAACTTATGGTGAATAGAAATAAGATGCCAGAAGCTATTGTAGTTGCAAATGATGAAATGGCAATTGAGGTATTTTATCGTTTGAAGCAAATGGGTTTTACGATAGGAAAAGATATAGCCTTAACTGGTTTTGATAACGTTTATGAAGTAAGGTCTTTATCTCCTTCTTTTACTACTATTGATCAACCTATTTTTGAAATGGCTTCAAATGCTGCTAAATTTATAGACTTAATTATAGCTGGAGAGCAAGTGCCCCAATGTACTTATTTAAAAGGTAAATTAATAGTGAGAGAGTCTTGTGGTTGTTGTGATATTTTAAAAAATAAAACACCACTAATATTAAAAGAAAGTATAAGTAAGAACACCCTATATTCCACTGAATGTGAGGCTCTTAAAAACTACTTGATTAAGAACGATCAACATTTAATAGCTTTAATAGGGAGAGAACTTGGTATAAATAAAATTGAGATATTATGTTATAAAACAATTACTATTAACTTAATTAACTTATTTACATGTGATGTATTAGAAAAAAAAGTAGAAGGTGAATTTATAAAAGAATTTAAAGATTTTTTATTTGAATGTATTTTTATAAAGAATCTTGATTATTCTTGGAATGATGCACTTTATATTATTAGAAGTTTTGTACTCTCGCCTATTACTAATAGTGAAGTCTTAAGAGTATCTGGTGAAATATTTTATATGGCTAGTGTTTTAGTCGGTAATATTTTAAATAAAAGGGAGTCTACACAACACTTTAATTTTAAAAGAATGTATATAGGTACAAGGGACATAATGAGAGGTTTTAATTCCGTGAAAAATCTTCAAGAATTAACCAATGTAATTCGTGATGCAATGCCTTGGTATGGAATGAAACAATGTTGTTTATGTGTCTTTGATACTCCTGTAAATATCTTAAGTGAAACCAAGCTTATACTACCTTCTAAATCTAAGTTGATTTTAGGCTACAATAAAGGTATTCTAGCCAAGGAGCAATATATTGATACACTAGATATTTTACCCGATGAGTTTATTTATGAAGAAAAAAGAAATGATTTGATTTTATTTCCATTAATTACTGGTGATGCTTATTTTGGATATATTGCCTTTGACATGAATGCAGTAAGTGAATTTGTTTATGAAAACTTTAGAGAGCAGATTAGCAATACATTGAAAATTCAAATGTTATTTAATGAACGAATAAAAGCAGAAGAACAGTTAAACTTGGCAGTTATTGAACTTGAAAAGCGTAATGGAGAATTAAAAAATAGTTATGTAATTGATGAGTTAACAGGTATCTTCAATAGAAGAGGATTTTACATGCACGGTGGTAGCCTTTATAAATCTGCATCTATAACTGGTGGCAAAGTTATTATGTGTTTTGGAGATATAGATGGTTTAAAGAAAATCAATGACACCTATGGTCACAGTGAAGGGGATCAAGCTATTTTAATGGCAGCACTATTAATTAGAGAATCATGCGAAGTAGACGATGTTTTAGCACGTATTGGAGGAGACGAATTTACCATTATTATGGCAAATAAATCCACTGAAAATGAAATTAATAAAATTAATGAACATATCACTTCAAACTTCACTAGATATAATCTTATTTCTAAAAAACCATACAAATTAACTATTAGTTTAGGTTTTTCAGTTTATTCACAAGATATGAAACTTAGTTTCGACGAATTACTTCAAGCTGCAGACAAGCAACTTTACAATCAGAAAAAGAAATTAAATATTTTACCACAAGAATAAAAAAATTTACTACTTTCAGGGGCTAACATTGTATACTTCCTTGTATACTTTTTATAGTTAGCCTCTTAAATAGCATTTAAGTAAATCTTATCAATTTATTTTGATATTATTTCTATACCATCATCTGTTACAAGAATTGTATTCTCCCATTGTGCTGAAAGAGATCCATCAGCAGTAGATACTGTCCATCCATTATCTTCATCAATGACTATTTTACTACCTCCACCATTTATCATTGGTTCAATTGTAAATACCATCCCTGGTGCTAAAATCATACCTGTTCCTCTAGTCCCACAATGAGACACAAATGGGTCCTCATGAATCTGAAGTCCAACCCCATGTCCTCCAAAGTCTCTAACTACTGAATATCCATTACCTTCAGCATATTCTTGCACTGCAGCTCCTATGTCTCCTAAGAATCCCCAAGGTTTCACTGCTTCTATTCCCTTTTTTAAACATTCCTTTGTAATTTCTACTATCTTTTTTGCCTCATCACTTACTTCGCCAATCATAAACATTCTTGATGCATCTGAATAATATCCATTAAGTATTGTTGTTACATCAACATTTATAATATCACCATTTTTAAGTACTACATCTTTACTTGGTATTCCATGACATACTTCATCATTTATTGATGTACAAAGACTTTTTGGAAATCCCTCATAATTGAGAGTAGCTGGAATTCCGCCTCTGGATATTGTATATTCATAAGCAAGTGTATTAATATCTTCTGTGGTCATTCCTTCTTTAATTTTCTCACTTACTAAATCTAAAATACCATTATTAATTTTTGCACTTTTTCTAATTCCTTCAATTTGTTCTTTATTCTTAATAAGCTTTTTTTTGGGAACTATGCAGCATCGTTTCTTAAAAGTCTGTAGTTTTTTATCAAATTCCAAATGGCATTCCTTATATTTTAGTCCACTTTTACACCAACATTTATCATCATTACTTAAAATCATTGTATAATCTCCTTTTTATTAATATCTTAACTCTAAACATAAGATTATTTAAAAATCCTATCTAATAAATCTATCATTGATAATGATACCACGAAATAGCACTCATATACCGCCCTTTCATCAAAATAAATTTTCTTGCTATATAGTAATCATAAATGTTAAAATTAATGTAATTATAAAGTATCAAATCAACATCTGCGATGCTGAAATATCAACAATATCTATATATGGTCATTGTGATTGAAAAATATTCTTGATTTTTTTCAAATCTCAACTATTGAAGGAGAAAAATAATGGAAAATATACTTAAGTATTTACCCAAAGTTGCTAACTTCTTTGGTTTTTTAATAATTATACTTGCACTGTTAAGATCTAAAAAAGGAAAAGAAACTAAAGAAAAACCTAATAATGATAATTTAGTATCAAAGCGTAAAAAATTAGTAGAAAACAAGAATACTATAATTTTAATAATTGGGGTTTCTATTATTTTAATAATGTTATTATTCAAAGACATGAAATAATTTTTGTGTAAGTATATAATATAACTAATATATAATATATATAATTACAGGAGGGGTTAAATAATTATGAAGTTTTGTTGGAGTACATTAATGGTTAATAATTTAGAAGAATCTTTAAAATTTTACCAAGATATAGTTGGACTTAATATTAATAGACGCTTCAATGCAGGACCTTACGTTGAAATTGCATTTTTGGGAGATGATGAGACAAAGATTGAATTAATTTGCGATAAATCATTAAAAAAAGTAGACCTTGGCCATAATATTTCACTAGGTTTTATAGTGAATTCAGTAGATGAAATGATGGCTTTTGTTAAAGAAAAGGGTATAGATATTCAAGATGAAATATCGCAGCCAAATCCACATGTAAAGTTTTTTTACATATTAGATCCTAATGGATTAAAAATTCAGTTAGTCGAAAACATTTAAAATCTCAATATATAAGCCATAGTAGTCTTCTTGTTACACGATTACTATGGCTTATATTGTTTTATTTACTTATTTTATTTACATCAATTAGTTACTGCTCATCACTATTATTATATTGATTAAAATACATGTTATAATATTTGCCTTTTTTATTTATAAGCTCCTCATGGTTTCCCATATCTATGATTTGTCCATCATCTATAACCATTATTTTGTTTGCATCTCTTATAGTGCTTAACCTGTGTGCTATAATAAAACTCGTTTTACCCTTCATTAGTTTTAGCATGGCTTCTTGTATTCTAAGTTCAGTTCTGGTATCAACGCTACTAGTGGCTTCGTCCAATATTAATATAGATGGATCCGTTAATATAGCTCTTGCAATAGCTAATAGTTGCCTTTGTCCTTGGCTAAGATTATTTCCACTCTCCGAAAGTACTGTCTCATACCCCTCTGGAAGTCTCCTTATAAATTCATGTGCATTGGCCATTTCAGCTGCATTTTGTACTTCAACATCGGTTGCCTGTAAATTACCATATTTTATATTTTCTTTGATAGTTCCTGTAAAAAGATAGGTATCTTGAAGCACTATACCAAAACATCTTCTAAGGCTATCTCTTGTATATTTCTTTATGTCGACACCATCAATATATATAGCTCCACCTGTAACATCATAAAATCTTGTAAGTAGGTTTACAATTGTAGTCTTCCCAGCCCCTGTTGGCCCCACAAGTGCTATACTCTCACCCGGTTGAGCTTCAAAACTAATGTCTTTAAGAATATTTACATCTTTTCTATATTCAAAATATACATTACTAAATTTAACATGGCCTTTGGATTTATTAAGTTCTTTTGGTTCTAATACATCTTCTATTTCTTCTCCCTCATCCAATATTTCAAATACTCTTTCAGCTCCTGCCACAGCCGATTGTAGTGTATTAAATATGTTTGCCAGGTTATTAAGTGGACGTACAAATTGCCTTGAATAACTTAAAAAGCTGGCAATTACACCTACTGTAATTATGCCATCTACTGCTATTACTCCACCTACTCCAGCTACTGCCGCAAATCCGATATTGTTTATAACATTCATAATTGGCATTAGGAATCCAGAATATATTTGAGCCTTTAATCCAACATTGCACAATCTTTGATTTATTTCATCAAATTCTTTCACTGTTTTATCTTCATGGTTAAAAGCTTTTACTATATAAACTCCAGATATAGTTTCTTCAATCTGTCCATTTAGTTTTCCAAGTTCCATTTGTTGAGATTTGAAAAGTTTTCCTGTCTTTTTAGTAATGGAGCGAGTTAATAAAAATACTAAAGGTACTGTAATTAAGCTTGTAAAATTTAATATAGGGCTTAAAATCATCATCATAATAAATGAACCTATTATAGTTATAATCCCTGACATTAGTACAATTGCAGATTGAGAAATAGTAGAACTAACATTATCAATATCATTTGACAATCTGCTCATAATATCTCCATGGCTATTTGAATCAAAGAAAGCCATGGGAAGCTTTTGAAGTTTTAAAAACAAGTTGTTTCTCAAGGTTTTAACTATTCTTTGACTAGAACTCGCCATGGCAAATCCCTGAAATAAACTTATAGCTGCATCTGCCAAATAAGATATTAGCAAAACAATTACTATTATACTAAGTAGGTTAAAATCTACTTTTCCATTATTAGCTGACATAGCATTTACGGCTTTTCCTATAAAATATGGCCCTATAAGTACGATAGCCGAATCTATTATTATAAATATAAATATTGTTATTAATGTTTTCCTTTCACTTCCAAAATAACTCCAAAGCCTTCTTAATGTTTTTCTAAAATTTTTCGGTTTTTCTACAGGTGCCCTATTTCTTCTTCCGCCTCTACCACCATTAAACGGCATAGTAGCGGTTTTATTGTCATCCTTATATTTATTACCCTGCATCTACATCATCTCCTTTCCAATTTGGGAAAGGAAGATATCATTGTATATCTCACAGCTTTTTAAAAGTTCCGTATGTGTTCCAATCGCTTTTATTTCTCCATTATCTATTACTATTATTTTATCGGCTCTCATTACAGAAGTTATTCTGTGTGCTATTAAAATACAAGTCAAATCTTTAGCATATTTTTTTAAACTTGACCTTATCTTCACTTCTGTATCTGTATCAACCGCACTAGTTGCATCATCAAGTATTAGGATTTCAGCTCCTTTTACAAGTGCTCTTGCTATAGATATTCGTTGCTTTTGTCCTCCTGAAAAATTAACGCCACCTTGACCAATCTTTTCATTATAACCTTGTGGAAGTTTATCAATAAATTCACTAGCCTCGGCCACTTTTAATGCTTCCTTAATTTCGCAAATACTCGCCTTTTCACTTCCCCATTTCATGTTATCTAATATTGTACCTGAAAATAACAGTGCCTTTTGTGGCACTATTGCAATCTTTTCTCTTAATGACTTTATATCTAACTCTTTAATATTTACACCATTAACCTTTATTTCTCCACTTATTACATCATAGAATCTAGGTATTAAATTTACAAGCGTACTTTTACCTGAACCAGTTGATCCTATTATTCCAACAGTTTCCCCATTCTGACAACTAAATGATATATCTTTTAATATCGGCTCTTTTTCTTTATTATATGAAAAATATACGTGCTGAAAGTCAACTCTTCCTTTGCACTTAGAATTATCTATAATTTTCTTTCCATCAATCATAGTATTCTTTTCTAAAAACACTTCACTAATACGCCCTGAAGATGCGCGAGCGCGCACAAACATTGTAAAAACATTAGTTACCATCATAAGTGAGAATAATATTTGTGTCATATAATTTGTAAATGCTATTATTTGTCCTACATGCATACTTCCTTTGTTTACGTATATTCCACCTATCCATATCACTAATACAATACCAAAGTTCACTATAAGTCCAATGATTGGAGTGAAAACCGATGTTATTTTCATAGCTTTAGTAGAAGACTTCGTAAGCAAGGCATTTTTGTCCTTAAACCTTTCTATTTCATATTCAAATCTATTAAAAGCTTTAACTACTCTTACTCCTGATAAATATTCCCTCATAACTCCATTAACGCTATCAATTGATTTCTGCACTTTAATAAAATATGGGAGTCCAATTTTCATATTAAAATATATAAGAATAGCTGCAACTGGTACAATAGCAAATAAAATCATAGATAACTTTAAGTTTAGTCTTGCAGCCATTATAATGCTTCCTATTCCCACAATTGGTGCTTTAACAAATATCCTCATAAGTCCATTAATAAAATTTTGAACCTGAGTTACATCATTTGTAAGCCTTGTAACAAGAGTAGCTCCTTCAAATCTATCAACATTTTCAAAAGAGAAACTTTGAATTTTTTTAAATAAATCGGATCTAAGTTCCATTCCAAGTTTTTGTGATACATTACTTGCAATAACATTACGAATACTTGCAAATATTGCTCCAAATCCAGCAATTATAAGCATAACAACTCCCATTTTAATTACAAAATTTAGATCTTTATTTGCAACTCCTGTATCCACGATTTTGGACATAATCATTGGTTGCATCAAATCACAAAATGCCTCGAGTATTACAAAAAAAACTGCTATGCAAAATCCTATACCATACTTATGCATATATACTTTTAAATACCCCACCGTAACTCCACCCTCCTTGCGACATGACTTCAAACCTCTTAATGATTTTTATTATTAAATTAATTCTCTCACTCAGCAATCTGAAACCTGTATAAATTATACAGCATATTATTGTAAATTCCCAATGTCTTATAAATTACTTTTCTATTATTTATCATATTAAAAACCCGCAATGTCCATTTCCTTAAATGGATTTTACGGGTTTTAAAATTATATCTTAAAATCTGGTTATTATTTAAATACTACTTAATCAAGCTATTACTATTATAATCCACTTAATTCAAACGCACTCTTAAATCTATTTGAAAATTCTACTTTTAATTCTTCTCTAAAATCAGGATGTGCAATATTTATTAATGCTCTTGCCCTATTTCTTAAAGATTTACCTTTAAGCTGTGCGATTCCATACTCTGTAACAATATAATCAACATCAGTCCTTGAAGTTGTAACTACTGCTCCTACATCTAATAAAGAAACTATTTTTTAAATTTTTCCTTTTGATGCTGTTGATGGTATCGCAATTATTGATATACCATCTTCACTCATATTTACACCACGAACAAAATCAACTTGACCTCCTACTCCACTAATTTGTTTTAAACCTATACATTCTGAACATACCTGCCCCATTATATCTACTTGTACACATGAATTTATAGATACCATTTTATAATTTTTCATAATAGTAATAGGGTTATTTACATAATTTACAGGATACATTTCAACAGAAGGATTATTATCAACAAAGTCATAAAGTCTTTTTGTTCCCATAAGAAAAGAAACTACACTTATTCCAGGGTGAAGAGTTTTCATCTTATTAGTTATAACACCTGCTTCTACTAGTTCAACTACTCCATCTGATATCATTTCTGAATGTATTCCCAAATCTTTCTTATCCTTTAAAAATAAAAGTACAGCCTCTGGTATTGCGCCAATACCAAGTTGTAGTGTAGAACCATCTTCAATTAATGATGCACAATTTTCCCCAATCTTTTTTTCAACTTCTCCTATGCTAGGTGGTTGAAGTTCAATTATTTTATGAGATGTTTCAATTATATAGTCTATATCTGATATATGAATAAATGAATCTCCCATAGTTCTTGGCATCTTATCGTTTACTTCTGCAATTACAATCTTTGCATACTGAGCTGCAGGCTTTGTATAGTCATTTAATACTCCAAAACTACAGTACCCATGCTCATCTGGAGAGCTAACCCGAACTAAAGCTACATCAACAGGCATATATCCTTTTCTAAACAATTTAGGAACTTCATGAAAGAAACAAGGGGTAAAATTATCCCCCCTCGTATAATGTAGTTGTAAGCATTGATAATAATTCAGTCATACTAA
>ERZ1463037.119-NODE-119-length-12527-cov-12.054041_pt1 | contig 12527 bp, 10 predicted proteins | sample MGYA00564484_ERZ1463037 | MGnify/ENA primary metagenome ERZ1463037 (study PRJEB39244, sample SAMEA3635151) | Helicobacter pylori | study: EMG produced TPA metagenomics assembly of PRJEB11511 data set (Assembly of a 5300-year-old Helicobacter pylori... | reverse complement strand
AGATCCGGATGGTGACTGGAGTTCAGACGTGTGCTCTTCCGATCTTAATTACTGTATCTGCATGCGCTACCCCTATATGTTTAAATCTTGGATCTCCTGACTCATTAGAAGCCCAGAACAGTAAAGATAAATTCATACACGTGTCAATAATTGACCAACCAATTTTTTCATCCTGATTCCAAGCACGAATAAAATTTCCCGCAATATTAAATCTTCCTGCTAGAAAATTTGCTGCAAAAATCCCACGTCGCCTTGCATCCTTATTACCAGTTATCTTATATTTAATAACTGCTGTTGGTAAAAATTGAAATCCTACATCATGATGAAACCTATTTTCCCGCAGGTACAAAGTTTCTATTTTTTCATCAAAGTTCCATGCAGAATTTTTATATTTATCTTTTCCAGTTATTTCATACATAACCCAAAGTATTCCTGGCCAAAAGCCAGATGTCCACCAATCATAGCTATTATTATCATAAACACCATCTTTAGTCATATGACTGGCTTTAGCATTTAGCGAATGCATATTTGAATTAACTTTTTTTTCAATTGCCTCTAATATATCTTGTGTACTTAAACTTACCATATTCGTACCTCCCAAAACCATTCTTTTATATTCATTCACTAAGTTTATACTCAATAGGCCATTCGCCTTCAGGAACTACTTCACCAAATATTACTCCTGCAACAACCTCTATATTGTCTGGTGAGGTTGCAAAAGTTATAACTACTGAATCTGCTTCCTTTGGTATACTTAATACTTCATAAGGAGTATTGGTAACTAATACTACTTGTTTAGATTTATCACCTACGATCTCTTTTATAATATCATTATTGGCAAGTTTTCCTCGTATATAGAAATTAGTTACAATTATGATATTATAGTCTTTAATTCTTCTCCGAATGTTCTCTATATCCTGTTCATCAAAAGTATAATTTGTTTCTAAATATGATATGTTTTTCTTATACTTAGTACATTTTTTAAAAAGTATGCCCGGATACCAGCTAAAATTATTAGGTGTTTTATTTATTTGTTCTATAACCAATATTTTTTCATCTTTACGTATAGGCAACAATTTGTTTCTATCTCTTGCCACAAGAACAGATTTTCTTCCAACTAATTTTGATAAAGCAACTATTCTCTTTTCATTAATTATATCCTCAGGCCTTTCACCTGTTATTGTTTCATAATTAAATAACCCATACTCATATTTTACATTTAATACTCTATACACTTTTTTGTCTAATTCTTCTATACTGATTTTTCCATCTTTAATAAATTCTTTTATTTTATTAAAAGTTTCTTCAACAAGACTCCCCTCAGCTTTCATAAGTACAAGATCTGCTCCAGCTTCAAGTGATAATGCACAAGCATTTGCAACTCCATACTTTATAGCAATCGCTCCCATGGTCATACTGTCTGTAGCAATTACTCCATCAAATTTTAATTTCTCTCTTAGTAATCCAGTTATTATCTTCTTTGAAACTGTAGCAATATGCTCGCTATCAAATGCGGGAAATATACTATGTGCTATCATTATAGACGGCAATAAGCCTTTATTTATAAGTACTTTATAAGGTAATAATTCTCGTTTTAACATAGTCTCTCTATCCACATTTATAACCGGTACCTCAAAGTGTGCATCCACAGGTGAATCTCCTCTTCCTGGAAAATGTTTACCTGTTGCAATTAAACCCCCTTCCTTAAAACCCAAACAAGATTGCTCTGAGTATTCCACTACTTCTTCCACTCTATCAGAATAAGCTCTTGTATAAACTTCAGGATTTCTAGGATCTACATTAATATCAATAACCGGAGAATGTATCCAATTAAAGCCCACTGCTTTACTTTGCTTAGAAACTGCTAAAGCAACTTCATAAGCAAGTTTGCTATCACCTGTTGCTCTTATTCCCATCGGTTTTGTGAATATATTTACTCCACTAAAATTAAAATCTGAACTAGTTCCACCCTCTTGATCATATGAAAAATGAAGTGGTATTCCGTGAGGCCTATTCATAGCTAATTTCTGAAATTCGCAAAGTAGCTTTTTATATTCAGACGCATTTGTAGTTGGAGGCTCTATACCATTTTTAAAACCTTTTTCATCTACAACATTAACAACAGTTTCTCCAGATTTAGGATTTACATAACTTCCAAAAATTCTTGAAGTTGGAGAAAGCCTTAACCCACCACAATGATATTTAGTTATAAACTCGTATATATGTGGCATTGCTATAGTTCCACTAAAACCTAATGTTAATAATGCTCCGACCTTTTCATCCAATGTCATCTTAGAAACTAGATTTTTCACATATTTATTCTCACTCTTCATAATTTCCTCCTATATAAGTTCTTACAAGGGTACCCTTAAACCCTAGTATATAAAAATCATCCTTTAACCCCTCCAACAGTCAAACCAGAAATAAATTGCTTACTGGCAAATACATATACTATAAGCATTGGTACCAATGCTATAGAAGCTCCAGCTACCATTATGTTCCATTGAATTGCCGCACCATCAGCATATTTTAGGTTTACAACTCCTACTGTCAAGGTCATAAGATCTTTGTTCATTATTGAAAATATAGATGGCAATACATATGAATTCCAAGCGTCTCTAAACGCAAACAATCCAACAACCCCTAGTATAGGCCTGATTAAAGGAATTATTATTTGCCAATAAATTCTAAACGTACTGCAACCATCTATTTTTGCAGCTTCGTCAAGTTCCTTTGGAATTCCTCTTACGAATCTTTCAACTATAAATATATTCATACCCTGAGCTCCTATTTGGATTAGAATTATTGCCCATAGACTTTTATTTAATCCAATACCTACCATCATAATATATAATGGTTTATATACAATTGCTCCTAAAGTTATAAACATTGTAGATAAAAGAACTGCTTTAAAAATTTTTTTACCAAAGAATTTCTTCCTTGCAAGTATATATCCCGCCATTGAGGAAATTAATAAAGCACCCAATGTAACAAAGAAGCAAAAATAAAGACTGTTCCAAGTATATATTGCAAAATTAGCTTTTTTCCATGCATCAATATAATTTGTAAGCCTCCATACCTTTGGTATGATATTACCACCTATCATTAGTTCCATATTACTTTTAAATGACCCTAAAATAATATAAACAACAGGAAACAATGTAAATATAATCATAGAAATTATAAAAATCCATTTTAATATATTAAGTAATATCATCGTAAGAGATTTTACATTTTTATAATTTGAATTAATTTCCATATTAATTCCACCTTTCATTTAGCATTTCACCTCATTTTATTGTATGTCCTCACTTGATTTTCTAGAGTAATAGAGATACGCGCACGTTATTAAACCAACAATAATAGCTGATACAAATGCTGCTGTAGCACCATAACCATAATTAGTTCTAAAATCAGAACCATCAGACATAGGAAAAAATAGCTTATATACATAAAGAAACATAACATCTGTGGATCCATTTGGCCCTCCGCCAGTAAGAACCATAATACTTTCATATCCCTTAAGTGATACAGTTATCGCCATCATAATTATAATCTGCATAACCGGTCCAAGCATAGGAATGGTTATATACCAGGTTGTTTGCAACTTATTTGCACCATCAATCTCAGCACTTTCATATATTTCTTGCGGTATTGATTGAAGACCCGCAATAAAATAAATCATATAATTACCTATCGCTCCCCATACTGCTACTAAAATTACTGACAGCATAGCATACTTTTCACCTAGCCAATTAATAGGCTGGCTAACTATATGGAAGCTTATTAATATCTGGTTAAGTACACCGTTGTATGGATTCAATATGTAATAAAACATCATAGCCATAACAGCGGTACTGATAATTGTAGGCATAAAAATCATAGCTCTAACTACATCTTTTCCTTTTAATTTTTCATTTATAAGTAATGCAAGTAAAAAAGATATTGGAATAGTCAAAAGGATTTTCCCACCACCATAAATAAATGTATTCAAAACTGTTTTCCAGAAATAAGTATCTCTTGTGAAAATTCTAACAAAATTCCCCATACCTATAAACTTAGCTGGTGTAGACTCGTCAAATTCACAAAACATATACCTAAGAACCCATACTAATGGATATATAGAAAATACCAAAAGAAAAATAAAACTAGGTAGAATCATTCCATATGTCTGCAGTCTTTCTTTTAAATTTTCTTTCTTAGTGAAATTTAAAGACTTATTAGTATTATTTTTTCTTGTAACCTGCATGCCTCTTCCCCCTTTTTTAAAATTGTGCCTGGACTCTTATGTCTTTCCAGAGCCTGGCACATTTAATTTGTATTTAATATTTATTTACCAATTAGGGATGATGGATTAAAATTAGCTTTCTTGTAATCTTTTACTTTTCCTGATTTAATAGCTTGGTCTAGAGCATCGTTGTATTTTTTATTAAGAGGTCCTATTTCTTTATCAAAGGTTGTTCCTCCAGTAATAACATTTGCAAATATATCATTAAAAGGACTTCCTTCAATTTTAAGAGCTCTTACATTAGGTATTGGTGGATAAATAGCATCCTCTTTTGTAGGTAAGAAATCACTCATAGCCTTAATAGTTGATTTTTTTGACTTAGCCAATACTGATGGAACCATAACTACGCCTAAGCCCTTTTCATTGTAGCCCGTTTGTACTGCATCTGAGTAGAAAAATTTTATTGCATCCCAAACTTGATCTTTATGTGCTGACTTACTGCTCATAAACAACCATCTTAGTCCGCTTATATAAGCTGGTGCTTTTACATTTCCATCAATTGTAGGAACTGGAGCTGCTGCATAGTCAACTGTGGATTTAGGAGATAACGCATCATACCAAGATGGTTCCCATGCTCCTGACAAATACATTCCTATTTTTCCTTGTGCAAATTGTGTTCTCATTGGATCTACATCAAGCGATTCGAAACCTGGGAACATAGAACCATCTTTAGCCATAGTAGCAAATGCTTGTACTATAGGTTTATATGGAGAAAAATTGAATAACCCAGTTTTATAATCATAATTTCTGAACCCACTCATCTGACCAATTATATTAATTGATCTCTCAATAGATGTTTGAGTATTCTTCATATTAATTGCAAACCCATATGCTTTGTCTGCTTTTCCTACTTCTGTTATCTTCTTAGCATCTACAACCATTTCATTTACTGTTTTTGGAGGCGCAGCAATACCGGCTTTCTTAAATAAATCCTTATTATACATAAGTCTATAAGTTATGCCTGTATTAATTAGGCTGTAAATCTTTCCATCTACACCATTATCTCCTTCACTATATAACTTTGTTCCATAACGCGCCTTCATCGCCGGAGTTAAATATTTGTCTAATGGTTCAATTTGACCCTTTGGAACATAATAACTTGCTATATCTTGGCCTGTGAATATATCAGGTGCCTGGTTTGATTGAAAAGCTAAATCCAGTGCTTGCCTAAAATTATTGGAACTTTGAACAACATAATCAATTGTAACTCCTACCTTGTTTTCTTTATTGTACTTTGCTACCATAGCTTTCATATAGACAGAATCAGAATTTTGAAATGTCCACCATGTTAGTTTTACCGGTGTTACTGTAGCCTGGCCACTTTTTTTCACTGCTTGACCATTTGATGATCCACAACCTACAAGTAAAGTTGCTGTTATACTAAAAGCTATTGCTTGTGTTAGAAATCGTATACATTTACCCTTCATCTTAAAACCCCCCATTAATTATTTTCGATAACCCCAGTTTAATATATATAGTAAAATCAGACAATGCGAATATCTTCAAAAAAGGGAGAAAAACTTTAAAAGGTTATATACCCGCTTTTAAAGTTTTCTATATTTCTCAACATATTTCTTAGGTGTTAGTCCAGTACATTTCTTAAATATTTCACTAAAATACCTTCTATCTTTATAACCAACCTTTTCTGCTATCTCATAAACCTTGTTTCTCCCTGAAAGTAGGAGAAATTTCGCCTCCTCAATCCTTAACCGTGTTACCCTCTCAACAAAGTTTTCATTGTAATGTTCTTTTATTAGTGTTGATATATAGCTAGGGCTTATAAATATATGCTTCGATATATTATTTAAAGATATATCCATCATATAGTTTTCATTAATATAATCATTAATTAAATCTATATTTCTCTTCTCATTTTCTTTTTTTGAATTGAAAATGTAACTCGTTATTTCAATGATTGCTTTCTTTAATTTATCTTTAACTTCCCTTAATGTCTCAAGGTTATTTAATTTATTTACGTACTCCAACTCATCTCCTAAAATCTCTTTTATGCTTATTTCTTCTACCATAAGCTCTTTTGAAATTGAAAATATAAATTCACTTAGATAACTTTTTATTAGCTTTGGTAAATTGGGGTTTTTGTTACGTATCTCCTCAATAAAAGACTCAAAAATCTCCTCAACTCGCTCTACTGCTCCTATTTTCATGTACCTTATAAGATTCTCTAAGATTTTATGGGGGTATCTAAACGTTATATCACCAGTTACATCTATATCATTAATACTAATAATGCTATTTTTACCAATAGTAAATTTGTTTTCTACCGACTGCACAGCTTCCTTATAAGAAACCGAAATATCCTGAGGCCTCTCATACTGCCTCCCAATTCCAATAGAAACTGACAAATGCAGATATTGGTTTATTCTTTGCTTACACTTTTCAGCAATAGAAAAAATATTATTGTCCTTGTCATTCATTATAATAGCTATTGTGGACTTATTACTTTCAAATACAACATTCTTACAGAACCATCCAGTAGTTTCCTCTAGTATGTTTACAATACCGAACATTACCAAATCATAGTCTCCACCGTACTCTAAAGAATAAACCTTTTCATAATCATCAAGTGAAACAACCATCACTGTGAAATTTTCAACATCAAGGTCGACATCCAAGTAACTCAGTTTTTCCTTCATACCGATAATCTCATTTTCCACATCAGATACTAAATAAGTAAAGTACTTATCTTTAACCAAATGCAGATTTTCTTTAACTCTTTTACTTAGTTCTATATTTTCACTAAACCTCATTTCTCCAATTAATATCTCTTCTTTTGCTCTTAATACCGCTTCTGTTATGGTTTCAATGGTAGCAGGCTTTAACAAATATTCTTTCGCTCCCAGCCTCATAGCCTGTTGGGCGTACATAAATTCACCATATCCACTTAGCAATATTATTTTGACTGTCTCATCAAACTCTATAGCCTTTTGGGTCAATTGCAATCCATCCATAACTGGCATTTTTATATCTGTTATAATAATTTTTGGTTTAAACTTTTTCACTAATTTTAATGCTTCTAATCCATTTGATGCAGTACCTATAATCTCAACACCAATTTCTCTCCAGTTACCTAATTTTTCGATGCCTCTTACTATATCTTCCTTATCATCTACTACTATCATTCCATACATAACTATATTTCCTCCGCAGGTATTATTATTTCAACAGAAGTTTCTTTAAAAGGCTCACTTCTAAGATTAATGCTACATTCTTTTCCATAGTTTAACTTTAATCTCTGATATACATTTTTTAACGCATATCCCTCTGATTCAGTTACATTTTCTTGTAGAGATTTCCTAATAACATCAATATTCATTCCTCGACCATTATCCTTAACCACTAAGATAATATTATTTTCCTTCACATTCACATCTATAATTATATTTCCCTTATAGTCGATACCATTAAATCCATGAAGCAACGAATTTTCCACAAATGGCTGAAGGATAGTCTTTACGATATAGTATCTGGATATGTCCCCGTCTATATTAATTACATAATCAAATTTCCCCTTATACATGTTACTTTCTAAATATAAATAATTTCTTACATGTTCAATCTCGCTTTCAACTTGAATTTTATCCTGTCCCTTACTTAACCCAATTCTTAAGAGTTTAGACAATGAAATTATCATTTCACTTACCTCTTCATTTTCCCCTAACTTTGACTTCCAATATATTGAATCTAAAGTATTATAAAGAAAATGAGGATTTATTTGTGCTTGGAGGGCTTTTATTTCTGCTTTAGACTTTTGTTTTTGCTCTTCTTTAGTCTTTTCACGTTCAAGTCCAAGATCTTTTATTAGAGATTGTATCTCGTCTAACATTCCATTAAAACTTTCTCCAAGTTGTCCTATTTCATCTGAATAGATATTTTTAAATCTGGAATCTAATTCCCCACTCTGAACTTTTAAAATAGTATTCCTTAATCTATAAATGGGTTTTGTTATAGTTGATGCTACAAGTATTGACATCATTCCTGCAAAACTTATAGTAAATAACCCAATTAATAAAACTGTTATCTGCAAACTATTCACATCTTTAAGTAGTTCTGATTCTGGTTGAATCATTATGGTTTTCCATCCATTTATTGCTACAATAGCATAGTTTACATAAAGCTTTTGATTATTATATTTATACTTAAAATACCCGCTACTATTATTTAGTTTGTACAGAAAATTTTTATCTTTTAATAATGGTGCATAGTCCTTATCATCAACACACGTGACAACGCTTTCATCAGTATTAAGTAAAAATATACTTCCCTTATTATTTGAACTAATCTCTTCTAAGCTTGCTTTAAACGCATTTTCTTTTAAATTAAGTACCAGTACTGCCCTATCATACACTCCATCTATTGTTGTACTTAATACAACAGGAATTACGTCGGATTTGTTATCAAATATTACATCCTGACAACCAGATTGCCAGGAAATAACGTGATTTATTTGATAACCTTTATAGAGATTAGATTTAGTAAAATCAAATCCTGTTCTTACTGTGTTATTATTCTCATGAAATACTCCATTGGTAGTAAATAGAAAAATAGAATCCACAAATGTATCCTTTAACCTAGTTTGCTGAAATAGACTTTGCATGGTGGTTGATTCTATTGCATAGTTGTACTGTGGATTCCATAATATATTATTTAATGACAACTTAAAAGTTTGGTCTTGAAAAATACCTTGAGTTAAGTTAATTATTTTAGTAAGTTTTTCATCATAATACTTTACTAGCTGTACAGTTATCTCATGTGTTTCATTATAGCTTTTTTGTGACACTATATTCTTAGATTGTATGTACAGAAATATTAATGTGCTTGCTGTTGACACTGAAATCAATACTGTTGTAGCTAGAGCTATTTTATTCTTTAGTTTTAAATTTTTAAAACGTACAATACTCCTTTGTAAAAAAATTGATACAGTAGTCATTTCACACCTCACTCGTATAATAATGTTATTTTAATATTTTCATTATACTACCATATTTGCTTATTTACTAAAATTTGTTTTATACCACCTGATTATTTTAATACATTCACTTGAGTAAATTCTGTTATATATCATTATATATGATTTATTATATTCCTAAGTGGTAAGCTAATTTTCTTAGAGATAAATATAGTATACTATACAGTATAGGATTTGTGCTCGGTTGAGTCCATAATGCAATGAGGTTGGTATATATGGTAGAACCTATGAACGATGGTAGCTAACTCCCTAATCCACAAAAGATAAACGGCACCTAGTATGTTGATTTACACTTTATCTTAATAATGTTCAAGGTTAAAATTTAAAATAAAAGAGTAGCATCGCTACTCCAAGTGTCAAGCTTATTTAATTTATTATTCATCATAATTATATAGGATACATTGACAGCTATCACTGATAAAGCACATGCAAGCATTATCTTTTGGAACAACTGCATTATAAATATCAATAAAATGATTGACTTCATCACTTACTTTGAATATCATTTCCAAACACTTGAATTTCCGTCAATGCTGCAAAATCAATCTCTTCTTCTGCCTTTTTAAAATTCAATAGCTTCATCCATGTAATTACTTTTTTATCAAACTCAAAATACTGAGCATCATAAGACCTCACAGGTTCTACAATTTTATTACTTCCATCAGAAAATTCTACTCTTATAAAATTCCAGAAAGTATCATGTGGATAATCAGCTCTTAAATATAAAGCTATTTTATCCACTTGTACTTTTCTTCCAAAATCAATCTTGATTTGTGCATCTTCTCTTTGATCAGTTCCCCATGACTGATAAGGCCAGCTACCATGACTTTGCGTATCTACTCGTCCATCAATAACATTTCGAGCCGCGAAAACCGACTCGTTTCTAGTCTCCACATTTGCTATTGCATGTGGGTAGTAAGTTGTTTCTCCTCGCTTATCCATTACATTTTCAGCAAGGTCTCTATACGCATAAACTTCGTCTTTGTTAGCAATTCTCATACTAATATTGTGGTTTTTTCCTTTAAAAGTATTTTCAGAATATGGTTTCGCCTGTTCATCAAAAGGTATTAGAAACTCCAATGTGCTCCCAATTAAATATATTAAGGCCCCCTTTAATTTATCGTCTATCTTAATTACTAAATATTTATTATCGGATATATTTGTAAAATGAATTTTATCCCCTTCTTGATAACTTTCTTCATAAACAAGTGAAACTTCCTTATGTCCAGAAATTTTACTTATAATTACATTAGACTCATTTATAATCGCTATAGTTAGTTCATTTATATTGGTTTGATTCATAACTAAAAGCCTCCATTATTTTATTTAGTTTACTTCATAACACTAAATTTTATTTTTATATATTATTGTAATTATTATGGCAAATTTATTAATAATTTATATTGAAATATTTCCTTAAGAAAGAACTTTATAAATTTGAATTCATCTGTAAATGTTCTCATTTTTATTATTTAGGTGTAAGTCGTCTAAACATTTCTAATGTTATTTCACCTTGAACTTTTTCCCCATTAGTCCATCTTATTAAATCATCTATAATTATTTCTCCAAATTTACTTCTCCAATAGCTAGAAAATCCTCCTATGTGAGGTGTACAAAAAACATTCTTCAGCTTTAATAATTCATAATTTTGACTTAAAGGTTCCGTGTGGTATACATCAATAGCTGCAAAATATCTATTTTCACTTAAACTTTCAATTAAAGCTCTCTCCTCAATTATCGCTGCTCTCGAAGTATTTACAAGTAGTGCACCATCTTTTATAAGACTTAATTCTTTCTTTCCAAACATACCCTTTGTCGAATCTGTTAGTGTATTATGCAAAGATATAATTTGACTTTCTTTTAGAAGTTTTTCCAAATTTACAAGTTTAACACCAAGGGCATCTGCTTCTTCATTATTACAATGTTTTGAATATAAAAGTATCTCCACATCATAAGGCTTAAGCAATCTTATAACTTCTTTTGAAATACAACCATATCCAATTAACCCTATTGTTTGTTTATATAATCCCATTACTATACCTTCACTACTTTTACCCCAAATCCCTCTCTTTAAATTTAAGTTAAAACCATTATGATTCCATGCACCCGCCATCATTAATCCTACAGTGTGCTCTGCTGTCGACCTTGCCAAAACATTATTAGCGTTGACTACAACAATCTTTTTTTGAAATATGTCCTCATCCATAATAGGTACTACAGTGCCAGCTGCATGTCCAATAAACTTTAAATTAACAGCTTCATTAAGAACCTCTGATGTGAATTTAGGAGAGTGCCATGAAGTTATACACGCGTCATATTGTGGAATAGCATTTTTGAGCTCTTCTACACTATATATTTTCCCCTCCTCTATCCAATGAACTTCTGATATAGCATATAATTTTTCTAATGCTTCAGTACTAAAAAGTATTCTTTTTAGACTAATATCTGATATCGTTATAAGTGTTTTCAAAATAATGCACCTCCAAAATATATATACTAATAACCCGATCTACAAATTTTACTCCTGCTTCTGCAAAGGCTTCTTCACACCATAGATTCTAATTTACTGGGTTATACGCATAAGCTTATTGCTCTATAATTTTTACTCCAGTAGAATAACTTTGAATTACCTTTAACCATCTGTCAAGTTAAAAAGTCCTCATTATCATAATATAAAGTGATAATAAGTAAAATGGTTTTTATGCTTTATTTAAAAAAATCTTCTCTTTGTGTTGTAAACACGTCTATATGGTTGATTCCTCTAGTGCTAAAACTCCATGTAATATATTGGGTTTAATGTAATAAGTATCGCCATGTTTTACTGTTTCCTTTCTCCCATCAATATTTAACTTAAAACTTCCCTTTGTAATTTAACTGATTTGTTCATTTTTATGTAAATGAATTTCTACAACTGCATCTTTAGCAAATGTTACCTCTACCATCATTATATTATTATTAACATATGCAAGTAACTTACGAGACACACCCTTGCCAAGCCCATCAACTTTAACATCATTATTTTTAACTATAATATTTTTCTCCCCTATAATGTAGTTGTAAGCATTGATAATAAATCAGTCATAATAACTACCAACTATACAACTAATATCTTATCTAATATTCGCAACTCATAATTTAATTTTAGTTAACCTTATCTTAATTGTGATTATTGTCAATTACCAATATTGGATACTAGTAACCAGTTAATCCACAATGATATAATATCTCCTGAATAGAGAAGATAGATGTTTC
>ERZ1463037.118-NODE-118-length-12540-cov-10.045334_pt1 | contig 12540 bp, 25 predicted proteins | sample MGYA00564484_ERZ1463037 | MGnify/ENA primary metagenome ERZ1463037 (study PRJEB39244, sample SAMEA3635151) | Helicobacter pylori | study: EMG produced TPA metagenomics assembly of PRJEB11511 data set (Assembly of a 5300-year-old Helicobacter pylori... | reverse complement strand
CTACACGACGCTCTTCCGATCTATAGCGAATATCTATATTACGTACCGATGCATATTGATATGCTACATAAGAGACATATTAAAAAATTAAAGTATGATCCTAACAAAGTACGCAACATCCATCAAGGGAAAGATGAGAAAAAAGTTAAAGGAGTGAAAGACATTGAATTTGACATCTAAACAAACAATTATTAGTGATTTTTTATATAACATGTATTTGGAAAGTGATAGCATTGATTTAGATTTATGGATCGCATATCTTGCACGTGAGAATGGTGATGATAAACTAGCAGATATGATTGAGGGGAATGAATAATGAAACTAACAAATATAACAACTAATAAAAATGGAACATATACTAATTTAATTGGCAAACTTATTGACGAAAAAGGATGCGACGACTTCCGAGAGTTTAATGAGCTATGTTTACATATGACGAAAGACATCGAGGTTATTGAGCTATGATCTTTTTCGATACAGAAGTGTTTGCACAAGATTGGTTGCTTGTAACGTTTGACGGTAAAGAATTTACTTATATTGAAAATGATAGAGAATTGTTACAACAATATTATGACAAACACAAACATGATCTATGGATTGGGTACAACTGCAAGGGGTACGACCAATATATCATAAAAGCTATTTTACTTGGTATTAATCCAAAACTCGTGAATGATTATATTATTAAAGGCGGTCATCCCGGTTGGTCATTCACTAACAAGTTTAAATCTATAAATTTGAATATATACGATTGTATGGTATTTGGTAAATCACTAAAGCAGCTTGAATCGTATATGGGTGTTAACATTCATGAAACTGATGTCGATTTCGATTTGATTCGACCATTGACAGAGGACGAGCGTAAATTGAATCGTGAGTATTGTCGCGACGATGTGTATAACACAGCTTTGGTGTTCCAAGAAACAAAACAAGATTTTGAAGCACATTATGGGTTATGTCAACTTGCAGGTGAACCATTATCGAGTATGGCAAAAACGAAAGCACAACTCGGTGCTAAAATTTTGAAAGCGAAACGATTGACATCAAAAGAATGGGATCAGGAATTCGATTTTGAATACGTACAATGCGTGAAAGACTATTCATATAAACATAATGATGTTGTCGAGTTTTTTGATAGCATTAGAGATTCTAAAGATCCAACTGCGAGTTATGAAATTGACTTATATGGAACACCACATATTTTTGCGTTGGGTGGTTTACATGGTGCAATATCAAATTATATATGGTCAAATGATAATGAATCGAAAATGGTGCACGCAGATGTTGGCTCGATGTATCCGTCAATCATGATCGAATGGGATTTGTTATCGCGTGGTGTTCCTGATCCTCAATTATATATTAATGTTCGCGAAAAACGTTTACAATTTAAAAAGGCAAAAGATCCTAGGCAATTACCATTGAAGCTCGTTCTCAACTCTGTGTATGGTCAAAGCGGAGCAGGCAAATGTGTTGATGGTACATATAAGGTATTATCAGATTTATATGATCCTAAGCGTATGCGCGAGGTATGTATTAATGGTCAATTGATGATTTTGCAATTGATCGAAGATGTGTGTGAGAATACTAAATCGATTCTCGTTCAGTTAACTTATATCGGCTGAATTAAAAATTGTTGAACGCAAACAAAGCGGTGTGACATTTAATATGTTGCTAACGGTGAACGCGTCTTATCACGCTGCGTCAATACCGTGCTAAAGAAGTATTTACAAAATAACGATATAGTGATGTAATATAATTACAGATTAATGGTGTACAGTTTGGAGGTGTAATTATGAAAAAAGAGTACCCATTTAACAGTAATTATATAGTGTATGATGATGGACGTATTTATTCTAAATACAAAAAAGATTTTTTGACACCGAAATATATGCGTGACGGTTATATACGTGTCCAATTATGGTGTTATGTAAACGGAATCAAAAAACTTAGATATATAGGTTGGCACAGAGCGGTTGCAGAAACATTTTTGCAAAAGCCTAGTAAAGATCATAATGTCGTAAATCATATTGATGGCGATAAACATAACAACAGCGTACGAAATTTAGAATGGTGCACACAACGTCAGAATATACATCACGCTTGGAATAGTGGATTATCTAACAAATATAATCACACTTTGAAAACCGGTTTTGATGTATATGATACCGTGAACGGTATGACATCATCATATTTTTCGATTAGGGATATGTCACAAATTTTACCTAATTCAACATACGATAGTATTCGTTATGCAATAAGAACAGGTAAATTATATCGTGGTCGATATGTAATACAGAAAAGTGTAACGACTAAAATGTAGGGCTCTATTTGTACGAGTACCGAAGCGGCAATCTATGAAGAGATAGTCTAATCTAATAGGATAGAAAACTATTAGTAAGTATGCGAATACTGATGGGGTAGTATTTAAAGTAAACAATGATGATTGGGATAAATTTGATAAGATCGTAAAGGCTTGGGAAAAGCGCACACGACTCAATATGGAATATGATTATACAAACGCTATTTATCAGCGTGACGTTAACAACTATATTGCGATATTTGACAATGGTAAAATTGAGCGCAAAGGTGGATCTGTTAAAGAAGCAAAGGTTATCGACAATGATCTTCCAGTAGTATCTGATGCGGTAGTTGAGTATTTTGTGCATGGTATAGATCCAGAGGAATATATATCTAAAGAATCAGATATGATGCGATTTATGAAAACATATAAGTTAAGTGGTAAATATGATCATGCGTTATATAATGACGAAGTACTAACTGACAAAGTATATCGCGTATTTGCATCACGTAGTCGCAACGATGGTATTTTATATAAATGTAAACATGATAAAAACCCAGAAAAATTTGCATCGTGCCCAGATCATTGTAAGATCGTAAACGGTAATATACAAGGAATGAAAACACCAAAATGGCTGGATAAAATTTGGTATGTTGCCGAGGCGTGGAAACGCATAAATTCATTTAAAGGTGAGTAAATACAGTATATTTAGAAATTTTAGAGAGCTATATATGGTATATACAATATATAGCTGTTGCAACAATTAACATATACAATAGGAGGTATATATGAAGATTAAAGTATTAAATAACAATTGTATTCCTGTACGTATGCACGATTGGGATGCTGGGATTGATATGAAAGCAGCAGAAACCGTAACAATTCAACCTGGTGAAAATCGTCAAATCGGATTGGGTGTTTGTGTACAGATCCCTGTAGGATATGTCGGATTAATGTGCCCACGATCTAGTATCGGCGTAAAAACGATGTTACGCCCATCGATCTCTGTTGGTGTTATCGATGCTGGATATACTGGCGAAGTACATCAACCATATACAAATATCGGTAAAGAACCAGTTACATTACACGAAGGTGAACGTATTGGTCAGCTTGTTGTTGTTCCAATTCTTGATACTGAACCTGAATTTGTTGACGAATTAGAATCAACTGAGCGTGGTGATGGTGCATTTGGATCCACTGGTAAATAGATACAATATATAGTATATGAGATGTTTTGGTCCAGCGGTATATGGTAGCTACAATATATAGCTGGACTAATTCTGTCTACATACAATATATGTTGAAATTTCACAGGGATGTACTCATGACATCGCCCGACTAAAAACTGAGAAACGCGATGGTTGACACATTGTTACTCAAAGTCATAATGCATACACAACCAATGACTAACAAGCATTGTACAAATACCTCTATATAGTGTATTATAATAAATGTAAGGAGGATAAGCCATGAGGTAATTAAAATGTTAAAAATGATGTTAGTGATTTAGTATATGCTGATTTTGGTAGTTTTTACGATGAAATTTAATAGGAGGTATTTATTATGGTATTTATTACAACAATCGCAAATCAACTAAATAAAGATGACGCATACGTTATGCAGTTATGTGAAGACAAACAAATCGAAGTACATTATGATCAAGATGGTGTTTGGATCTACGATGATGAAGCGAAACGTTTACTTGAAACAGAATTGAAAACACCAAGTCGTTATAATTTTAGAGGTATTGAATGTACTGATATGCAACGTTATATGATTGGTAGTGAAGCAATGCAAACATTCTGGATCGGTAATATTGTCAAGTATTTATATCGACGTCAAAATGTTGGTGATCTCAAAAAAGCAGCTGTTTATTTGGATATGCTTATTAAGGAGGTAGAACGTAGTGGAAACATTTACTAATTATACACATATGTTGCAACAATGTATACGACATGGCGAACAAAAAGCAAATACAAAATCACTTGGAAATGTGTTATTTAGTTTTGATATTCACGATAAATTACTAGTATTCCCAGAGAAACGTATGGGATTGACAACGTACACATCATATGCATTAGCAGAAGCAGCTTGGTATATGTCACGTGATCGCAAAGTTGATTGGATTAGCGATTATGGACCAATCTGGAAAAACATGGTTGACAATAATGGATTAGTTAATAGCAATTATGGTTATCAATTATACAATAATAACGATCTAACGCGCAAACTAGAAATTGATAAGCCAGTATATTATAATATCTTGACATATGAAAATAGCCAAAGTACGACAGATGTACCTTGTAATAATTACATTGTTGCTAGGTTAACACAAACAGGTTTACATATGTACTCATTAGCACGTAGTATTGATTTGATTTATGGTTTGCCATTTGATATGATTGCGTTACAAGCATTTGGATATATTTTGTTGCAACAACAAGGTATTGATTCATATGTGAGCAATGTAACATTTGAAATTATCGACGCGCATGTATATGATAGTATGATCCAGAAATTAGATATGACATACACATCAAATCAGTTTGCTGGTATTCGATTTGAAGATACTGACTATTATGAATTTAATCCAAATTATAGAATGATGAATTATCGTGAGTATGCAAAGTCAATTTGTAAATACAAAGTCGATATTGATGAGCAAATCGACTTCGATGCATTAGATTATTTTGTTGTTCGCGAACGTGATTATCTACCTCAAAACTCATATGAGCACAATAATTTGTGGTTTAATCCCCATAATCGTAAGGACATTAAAGTCGTTAGTGATGAATTAACATATTATAATACAAATGGTAAAACGCTTGAGTACTGGAGGAATGCACATGTTTAATGAATATGCTTTTATCAATACCGTTGGTGAATATGGATTTGATTGTTTGAATCGATATGATATGTTGTTACGCGAGGAAGTATGTGAAACTGCGATCGAGATTAGTACGCAATATGGTTCTATAATTGTGACCGAGAGCACACTTGTTGCAACAGGTAGAGGATTGTGGAAACGTGCTGGCGAGTTATATATTGGTAATACACTTAAACATTATACAATGGGTAAAGCAGTTATTACAGGTATTACATCAATCACGGATCCACAATATATGTTGCGATTAGTTGATTGCACTTGTGGTTATTTAGTTGTTGATGGATTTTACATTTCAGCCGATTGATGATATAATATATAATAGAAGGAGGTGATATATAATGTGGGTTAAAATTCGCAACGTACTTGTGCCTTTAGTATTGAATGAAGTTACATTGAAAGCATTCGCAAATCTTGCTGGTTTGAATGATGAAAAATCTAAAATCGTTGCAACAGCTATTATGGACGTCAAATATTTTGTTGACACCAAAGACAAGCGTTATGTAAATCAAGCAATTGATACTTTGCAACAGCTTATCAAATAAGTAGGTGATCCAGTATCTCGTGCACGTCGTAGGGTTAACGTGTGACAAGGAGCGGCGTATGCTGCTCCTTTTTTTTATATATAGCTGCGGGAATTTTATGTAGATACAGTATATTATCTGTTTTGATCATACTATTTACAATGTTACAACAATGTGATATAATATAATTAAAAAGGAGATTAATAATGATTAAATTTAAAGATATGTCGTGTGGTTGTTTAAAAAAAATATCACAAAGTAAAACGCATGGATTATCTAATAGTAGGATCTTTCATGTATGGACTGGTATGAAAGAACGTTGTTATAACAAAAATTATCCAAAGTATAAGTTATACGGTGCTCGTGGAATTGTTGTTTGTGACGAATGGAAAGACGATTTTATGACGTTCTATAATTGGGCTATGGATAATGGTTACAAAGAAGGGTTGACTATCGATCGTATTGATGTTAACGGTAATTATGATCCTAGTAATTGTCGTTGGACTGATATAAAAACTCAGAACAGGAACAGACGAAATACACCATATTATACTATAAACAATGAAACAAAATCACTCGCCGAGTGGTGTGAAATTTTAAATTTGAAATATGGTACAGTATATGCACGATTACATTGGCCAATCGAACGAGCGTTAGGATTGGAGGTGAAACCATGAACGAAAATTCAGCAAGTATTTTGTTGGGTGTTATTGGTGGCTTTTTATCCTATTGTTTTGATGTATCGCCTTTTTTTCATGTTTTACTTTGGGCTATCGGAATTGATTTGTTCGTAGGAATATTCGCGAGTTTTATAAATGAAAAATTACAATTTAATTCTAAACGACTAACGAAAGGTATATGTAAGAAAATTGTTATTTTAACATTAGTTGCGTTTTCTCATCAATTAGACGTTATGTTACAATTAAATGTTATTTGTCGTACAGTAACATGCTTTTTTATCGCATCTGATGGATTATCAATTTTAGAAAATGCTGCTAAGTGCGGGATCCCTATTCCAAAGATATTAGCAAATTCATTAGAACAACTAAAGGAGTTGAATGAAAATGATAAATACACGAGACATTAAAAATATACTTATTACGATTGGATATATTGTTACAACAATATGTATTTCATCTACACCTTATATGGTAAAATGGTATTTATCGCTATATGTAATATATCTTGTGGCGATATGGTTGCATGATGAAAGTGATCATGAGTAACATACAATATATGGTATGCGAGACGTAAACGTCCAGCTAGATATGGTACTATACTATATGTAGCTGGGCATTTTTTATTTAGATACTATATACAGTATATATGACTGAACTGCATAATATATACACAACCAATGACTAACAAGCATTGTACTTTATAGTATATTTAGTGTATTATAATAACTGTAAGAGATATTAATTTTACGGAGGTAAACAAAATGAAAAACTTAAAAGCACAATATATCGTAGTTGGTACAACAATTGAAAATAAAGTTGGTGATACAATTATTGCAGCTGATACAATGGAAGAATTGATTATTATGGCTAAAGAATGGGGCTTGATGAAGTAATGTTTATTAAATATAATGCAAATCCATATAATAAGAATATTAATGATTGCGTAATACGCGCGATCACTAAAGCAACTGGCAAAGATTATTTCGACGTCATGGACGGGCTTATTGCTGTTGCTGACAAACGTGATTGGGACATTGATGAGTTAAGAACAATAAATATTTATCTAGCATCAATTGGTTGGGAATTTTGTGAGTTAGATGATTATAAACCAACAGTAAAACAATTTGCAGATGCAATTGCAGATCCGCGAATTGTCATAGTAAATGGTCATGCGACATATACTGAAAATGGTAATACGTATGACACATGGAATTGTAACAGATACAAAGTTAAATATGTATATCGCAAACGCATCAATTAAATGATTAACAAGCATTTTACAAACAGCGTAACATAGTGTATTATAATAAATGTATTGGTACGTGGAGGTGAAATAATTGATTATGCAGCAGATACTCATGATGCGTGTGATCTTGTTAAAGAGTATCGTATGGCTTTTAAATCTGGTAATGTTTGGTATAGACGAGGTAAATAGAAATGTGGTATTATATAACAGAAGATCAAATTTGTGTGTATATGACTAATCAAATTAAAGACGTTAACGATTGGCTTGCGAAACACCAAAAAAGTATTATTTCAATTTATCGTAAAAATGATATTGAGACTATTGTGGAGGTAAAATAATATGGAATTTGTTAAAGATTGCTTGAGTCGTGAAATGAATTTGCGTACGGTTGCAGATAAATGGGGGATCACGCTAGATGAGGTAATGGATAAATACCATGAGGAACGCGCAAAATTAACAGATGAACAAGTTGAAAGGATCATGTACGATGTCTATTATAAATAAGTATGATTATATTACTGGTAAAGTGTTGCAACAATATAAGTTAATTTCAGAAGCTGCTAAGGATAACAACCTAACATATGTTAGTGTTATGAAGATGTTGCAACAAGATATATTAAAATATCCGCGACGTGATTATTATTTTGGATATAAACCAAAAAAACGTTGGATTATAGTATGTTATGATAACGAAACTCGTTACGAATTAGGTAGATATAAGAACATTAAAGACGCAGCTTCAAAAACTGGTGTTGATGCTCAACAAATATCTTGGCAAGTACGAAAGGATTTACCATTTAATAAACGCGTTATGGGATCAACTGGGTTATGGTTTACAAGGGAGGTTATTGAATGCTAGATTATATGAAATGCTTAAATTCAACAAATGAAATGTGGTTACGTGGGGATCACGAAAACATCAAATTTATTAGATATATTTTAGATGAGCTGCAAAATCTATGGTGTATTTATATGGATGATAATTTATATAGTAGTCGCGAGTTTGAAGAACTATTTTTTGTTGTTCTGTTTGATGTTCAAGAATGCGAAGAAGTCAACGAATGAATGACTAACAAGCATTGTACAACTGTGTTAAATCTGGTATAATAATAAATGTAAGGGGGATAACCCCTAAGGTTATTACACAAGTAATCACAATTTTATTATTGGTACATTAATAGGAGGATAAGACAATGAGAAAATTAGCAGTTGCAATTATGTTGGGTTTAGGTGTTATGGTTAGTGGTTGTGGCAACGATGTTAAAGTAAATAATCCACCAGTACAACAAACACAACAAATTAGTGATGGTATTAGTCTAGCGAGAGCAATTGACCAAGCTAAAAAAGGTGAATTTAAACCTCAAAATGTTAAATTTGAAGGCACAATTCACAATAAAGTATTTGGTGATGAACCTGAAATCATTGTTGAGGATTGGATTGAAATGGGTGGTATGCATAAACGTGTTGAAATTCATATTACAGATCCTGCAGTTATTCAGCGTGTAGCTAAATTACAAGAAGAACGTAAAAATAATTTTGTAAACGGTACTGGCACAATTAGTGCAACAGAAATTACTATTGAACAATGGAAAGTTGTGGTGAAATAAGAATGTTATACGTACTAGTAAACAAAAAACAAGATATTGGGACGATGTAGAGATCTACGAGGTGAAAGAGTATGACGATTAATTGTATTTGTGAACGAATAACAATTTTAAAAAAGCTATGGAATAGGGAACATGATCCTAAAACATGTGGTATTTTGTTGCAACAACTTAATAATGACATTATTTTCTTTTGTGGTGAAAAACTACCTAATGATTTGCAAACAACAATTGACGAATTGCAAAAGGAGATCTATAAATATGATCATAACTAACAGCATAGATTTTTATACATATATGACGAATAAAGGTGTTATTTGTACGTACATTCCTAAACCAACAAGCATTAAATTCAAGGATTCGCTTATTGTTGTTTTCACGAATAATTATCATTCATTATCAGTTTGTGGCAACAGATTTAATTCCGAAAAGTTAGAGGAGTTTAAACACGAAGCTAGCGAGCTGCTTGATTGGTTTGATTCTGGTGATCACGTAATCATGATCTCGAACATCAATAAACTTGGTACACCTTATATGCGAGACAATTTCGAATTGTTGCAACAAAGATATGACAAGCATAATATTGTTAAGCAAGTTATAAATACGAAAGATATAGGATCACTAATTAATCCGCATAGAATGCAGCTCAGATATAAAGGTATTGAACCAATTAAATTTGATATTGTTGCAACAGATAATATTATTGATCCTAAATATCATTGGATTAATCATTGTGGTGATGTTAAAAAACAACAAGTACATTATTTGAATGTTATTAATGCAAGTCGTGATACTGAAACACGTAGAAAGTTGAGATATATCCCAGAATATACGTTATATTCTGAGCTTTACAAACATCTAAAAGATATGTTATAATAGGTGTATGGATAAAAATAAATTTCGCTCGAGTGCTGCTTGGAAGCATAAACGAGCTGAGATATTAAAACGGGATCATAATACGTGTAAGATTTGTTGCAACAAAGAGGGGTTACAAGTTCATCACATATATAGTTTAGACACCCATTGGCAATTACGACTAGATGACTCAAATCTTATTACACTATGTGAGCATTGTCATCATGCGGCTCACAACGCAATATATAATCCCGTTTTTCTATTAAACAAAATTAAATAGCTATGACATAACCGCATTGTAATGATGCGGTTATTGCATTTTACAAGCAGCGTGATATAGTGTATTATAATAAATGTAACGGGGATAACAGATGATGTAAGAGAAGAAGCAATGAAAAGGGTTTGACTGTTGAAAATTTAATGAGTATCACAGGTTACTCTAAAGCAACTATTAATAAATTTCTTAAAGGTAAAGTGGTAGCACAGTTTGTGAAATTCGTAACAAAGTGTATAAATTATAGGAGGTATAAAATGAAACGCGTTTGTCAATATTGTGGACGGATCGTGGATTATAACCACGACTGTCCAAATAAACCAAAGCGAAAGGATCATCGTAAAAAGCAGATTAATGTAGATAGTCGATGGCCAAAAATTAGGCAGCAGGTACGTGAGCGAGATCTGTGCTGCAAGTTGTGTATGCATAACGGAGTATACTCTCCCGGGAAAGAAGTACATCACATTATACCGAGAGAGGTATGTGACGAGGATCAGGTTTTTGATGTTAACAATTGTATATATCTTTGTTGCGTATGTCATCATAAAGTACATGAAACTGGTTGGAAAAAATATGTGAAATTATTTAAGGAGTTGATTGGTAATGAGTAATTTTTATCGGGGATATATCAAACTGAAAGAAGACAAAACACCATATGATAACAAGCGCATGCATCGTCATATGATCAATGATTGGTTAACTGTTGGCGGGATCCTGAAAAATGAGTTCGTACTCGTCGATATTGATACGTACGAGGATAGTGATTTATTTATGCAGCTTGTAGATAAATATGATTGGAAAGCACATATTGTTGCAACAGATAGCGGTATTCACGCTATATTCAAAAAACCAGATATTACGATTGCGAGCGTCGTCGGTCGTGAGCTCATGTGTGGTATTAGGGCCGATTTTAAAGTAGGTAGACGAGATTTTAAAAGTAGCGATTATGAATGTGTCATTAAACATGGGAAAAGTAGGGAATTGTTGCAACAATGCGATGATCCTCAAATATTACCTTGGCAATTAATGCCATTTACAAATGAAATGGATTTAAAAAGCATAGGTGAGGGAGATGGTCGTCATGGTGTTCATCGGCAATTAATTAGTCGTGCAGTTGCGTATACACATAATGCTGAGGAGATTATCGACTTTGTAAAATGGGTAAATGATAACATATTTGATGTTCCGAGGGAGTCAGTAAATTGGAAAGTGCGTGATGTGCAAGATTGGATTGATGACGTATGTGTGAAAGAAAATGATATGAGCATTGATGAAATGTTGCAACATTACGGGGTAAAAGATTTGTGCAAGGTGAAACAATTCATCCGTGCTAACTACGACACGCCAGATACAACATATGGTATGTAGAAAATGATTGTGGAGCGATATATTGTATGCATGAGTTCATGTGATAATGACATCACAAGTTATGAGTTTGTTGCAACAATAAAGTATAAAAAATATTAGCCGTGACAGTTTGATCGTGAATATAATAAAACTGCGAGATATACAATATATAGTATATAGAAAATGATTAGGAAGCTAGATATAGTATTACATCCTCAGTGATGACTAATAAACAATACACAACTGCGGAAAATATGGTGTAATGGTCGTAAGGAGGTAGAGATAATGGACGAGTTTATAAATTGGGCGTTTTATGGTAAAATAGTAGATGGGTTGAAGCCTGAGGAGGTATATACATGTTATAAGATATATTGTGAATTATTTAAGTATGAACCAATGAAAAAATTTGAGTTTATTCAAGAATGGAGTAAATTAGTATGAGTGATAATGAACTAGCGATTGCAACAGAAATTGTTACTAATCGATATAACTTAATTAAATATAATAATGAAGTATATTATTTTGATGGTGAGATATATGCACCATTCGAAAATGAATTATATAGAGCAGTTGCACATGGGTTAGCGAGTAATCCATCTGCTAGATTTAAAAAAGATTTATTATTAAATGTATATCATTATTTAGATGAATATACTGGTAATGTGAACGTTGGATCATATGTTGCATTTAATGATTGTTTATATAATACTAAAACACATGAATGTGAATCATTCAATAAGGATGTTGTTGTAACAATGAAATTAAAGTTTGATTATCCTAAGATCGGAAGAGCGTCGTGTAGGGAAAGAGTGTATGGAGAGTGTAGA
>ERZ1463037.116-NODE-116-length-12707-cov-12.342792_pt1 | contig 12707 bp, 15 predicted proteins | sample MGYA00564484_ERZ1463037 | MGnify/ENA primary metagenome ERZ1463037 (study PRJEB39244, sample SAMEA3635151) | Helicobacter pylori | study: EMG produced TPA metagenomics assembly of PRJEB11511 data set (Assembly of a 5300-year-old Helicobacter pylori... | reverse complement strand
TCATAAAAAGGTTGAAATTAAAAAATGCGACAACTATGTTGACAAATTCCGATATCGGCAAATATGCTGTGAAGCGATTTAAAGAATTATTTATGAAGAACAATAAAAATTAAATTACTTGAATGATCAAAACCTAAAAGGAGATACTCACTTTGATTTGTAAGAGGTGTAATATTCTTATATTGTTCATCAGCAAGAGTAACCATACTCTTGCTTTTATTGTTTTAATTAATTTATGATTTTAAGATAAATCTCAGATTTATCTGTCATGTAGGTGTTTTTTTATAAACAATTATAATTCTTAAGCTAAATCCAATGCTTTTCTAATCTGTTTTTAATAAATGTACTATATTCTATATGAAGAAACTTATATCTTACATTATTAATTGGAGGAGTACTAATGACAATGATATCTTTAATACAGAAATTCGATAGTTCAATATTATTATATATAAAAGCTAATATGCATGGAACTATTATGGATAAAGTCATGGTTATATCAACATACTTAGGTAATGGAGGTATTGTCTGGATTATAATAATAGTGCTACTGATGATTAGCAAAAAATATAGAAGAATAGGCTTTATGGCTTTAGCCGCTTTAGTACTAAGCACAATTTTAGGAGACGTAGTATTAAAAAATGTTGTTAAGCGTATACGGCCATCAGCAATTAACCTTTTAATTGCAAAGCCTTTATCTTATTCATTTCCGTCAGGGCACACGACTTCCTCATTTGCAGTTGCAGGAGTACTAGCAAGATACTTCAAAAATTATGCATTTGAATTTTTAAGTTTAGCGTCTTTGATAGCTTTTTCAAGATTATATTTATATGTACATTATCCTACAGATGTTTTAGGCGGTATAGTTTTGGGACTTATATGTAGTGGAATAATAATTTTTTTATTTGATAAAGTAAGTTATATAAATTACAATGCCAAGCCTAATAAATTGGAGAAAGAATAGAGAAATATTATACTGTTTGCATTTTACAAAAGGAAAATAAAAACTAAGATTTAAAATTTTTAAAATATATTATTATTTTAAGGGAGATTATAAAATTATGGATTATACTTTATATTCGTTAATTAATGGTTTGGCTGGTAAATTTGGTGCCTTAGATAAAATAATGGTCTTTATTGCTCAAGACTTTCCATACTTGTTTGCAATAGCATTATTGTTACTTTGGTTTAAAAAAGATACAACAGAAAAGGTAATGGCAAACAGAAAAGTGGCTATAGTTGCTATGATGACAATGTTAATTGCTTTAGGAATAAATCATTTAATCGCATTTGTATATTTTAGACCAAGACCTTATACATTACATGCAGCTCACCTGCTGGTGAAACGTTCTGTTGACCCATCATTTCCAAGTGACCATGCTACTTTTTCTTTTGCTCTGGCTTTAACAATACTAGCTGTAAATAAATATTTCGGAAGGGTTATGATAGTTATGGCATTGCTTCTAAGTTTCGCCAGAGTATTTGTTGGAGTTCATTATCCTTTGGATGTTGTTGGCGGGGCAATAATAGCTTATGCTACATATAAGGTAATACAAAGGTTTCCTAAGTGTTTTGATTATATAACTACCTTTATGCTAAAGATATGGGATATGATTGTTTTTAAAATTCAGGATTTAAGGGAAAAATAAAAGAGTTGAAATTATATTTAACTATTGACGTTTTAAATTGGCAATTATATAAAAGTTAAATCTAATAAGTTAAACATAGGATGTGGTATTTTGTATTCTGTAATTACATTAGTTAATCATTATGGATATATTATTTTGTTTAGTTCTCTAGTTCTTGAATTAATTGCATTTCCTCTTCCGGGTGAGCTAATGTTGACATACTGTGGTTTTCTTGTTTATCAATCTAAAATGAATTGGATTATAGTCATCCTAATAGCTACTGCTGGGGCAATATTAGGCATTACGATAGCTTACTTTGTTGGTGCTAAATTAGGTACGAGATTTTTTAAAAAATATGGCTCATATATTCATCTTGGACCCGATAAAATTGAAAAAACATCAAAGTGGTTTGAATCATCGGGTAATAAATTATTGATTTTAGCATATTTTATCCCTGGAGTTAGACATATTACAGGGTATTTTTCGGGTATAACAAAAATTTCGTATAGAAGATTTGCTTTAAATTCATATTTTGGAGCTTTGCTATGGACTGCAACTTTTATTTCATTAGGTAAATTTCTCGGACCAAATTGGGAAAGATTTCACAGTTATATATCGAAATATATGATTATTGGCAGTTTAGCTATATTTTTAATATTAATTATTATCTATACTTATAGAAATCATAAGCAACAAGTAACGGAACTTATATATAAAGTATTAGATAGAACTCTAATTACATTTCATTCTATGGGAAAAATAAAAGTTGCTATAGCCGTTGTAGCAGTCGCTTATCTTGGTTTTTCCGTTCTTGTAATTGGTGTAGTACAAGATTATCTAGCACATGAATTTGGCGAATTTGACATGGTTGTATCTTTTTTAGTAAAAGCAATTTTCACTAAAAAAGATTCGTATTTGATTGGTTTGTTTGAGATAATAACTTCACTTAAGGTATTATTACCGTTGACCATAATTGTAATCGTATGGATTATAAAAATAAATAAAAATCGCATTCTTGAAACGCAGTTTATACTTATTGTAATTGGCGGTGGCGAAGTTTTACAAGTTGCATTAAGGCATATATTCAGGAGGTTAGGACCTTCATCAATAAAGATACTAGGAAGTAATCAATACACTTTTCCAAGCAATCAATCTTTAATGGCAATTGTTGCATATGGTTTCTTTGCTTTTTTAATACTACGCCATACAAGGATAACTTGGGTTAAAACGTGGGTATTAATTGTAACTTTATCTGTTTGTATATTTGCAGGTTTTAATCCTATATTTTTTCAAACTGAATATCCAAGTGATGTTTATGCAGGATATATTTTTGGTGGAGTTTGGTTGACTATAAATATTGTTTTATTAGAAGTTTACCGCATAATACCTAAAATAATTAAACAAAGCTAACAAGGGTACTTGTGGGTGTTTCTATTTTATTATGGCTATAGAAAAAATAAATATCGCAAGTACTGAGGAAGTTTATTTATGAAAAAGGAAGAGAAGTAAAATGTTGAAAATACATGATAAGAAATTAAGGTTTGGGCTAAAAATATCTTTAATAATTATAATTACAATGTGGATATTCTTTATAGAAATTATGGGATTTTTGTTTGGCGGAATTCTATCTTTAATAGGTACACTCGCTATAGTTGCTATATATGCTTCATGGATGATAGAAATTGATAAAAAAAAGACAAACGCATTCTTTACACATAAGTATGATAAAAAAAACAAGAAAAGGTGACAAATAGTAACTAAAAAATCAGAATCATACAATATAATAATTGGGAAAGACAAATGTCGTGAAAAGTTAAAGGGATAGTGGTGCTCGTATTTTCATACAACATAATAAATGGTTATCTCGAATGTGGATAATTGCAAATTAACAAACAAGGAGTTCACTTATGATAAAAACTAAAAGAATGGTTTTACTTAGTATGCTCGTGGCAATGGCCTTAGTAATTTATTTAGTTGAGGGTCAGATACCAGTACTATTTCCAGGAATAAAGTTAGGACTTGCTAATTCTATATCGTTAGTTACATTAATTTTATTTGGGTGGAAAGAAGCATTTTTAATAATGATTTTAAGAACCCTATTAGGTTCTATTTTTGGAGGAAGCATGTCAGCTTTTATGTTTAGTATTGCTGGTGGAGTGCTGAGTAACATAGTGATGGCATTACTTTACAAATACTTTAAAAATTCTTTAAGCATCCCTACAATTAGCGTTTGTGGGTCTATTTTTCATAATGTAGGCCAGTTACTGGTTGCCTCCTTCATTATTAATGATTTAAGGATATATGTATATTTACCAGTATTATTAATTGCGGCAATTGTTACGGGGTATTTTATTGGAATATTAGTAAGCATATTAAATCCTAGATTAGAGAAAATAATAACACATTTATAAAAGAATATACTAAGATTCAATTTCACCTCTTATTTACAGATTAATTGGTAACTTATTTAACCCTTTAATATAATAAGGATGGAAAAGATAATTTCACGCATTTGTTGTATGTTCTTATGTTCTTATATATCCTATATGTCCTATAGATTCACAGTTACTTTAATATATGCAATAAATAACTATTTAACTGCATATATTGATGCCCATTTGAGAATATGTACTACATTTATACATGATTTTTCACTTTACACATGACATTATGAGACGATGCTTTATAGTAAATAATAAATTTAAAATTTTTTAAGCCGAAAAATGTTTTATTGACATATAGGTTAAGGCAAAGTATAATACTAACATTACAGTTGATATAGATTATCAATATCAACTGATTATATATGGAAAGGATGGAAAATATGTTTAATGTGTTTATTATTACTTTACGTGAAGGAGTTGAAATCGCGGTTGTTCTTGCTATTATTATGTCATATCTTAAACAATTAGGACAGACAAAGGAAACAGGGAAAGTATGGCTCGGAGCAGGGGCGGCAGCATTAATAAGTGTACTTGCAGCGTTAGGAATTTTTCTCATACTAGGAAAAACAGAAATAGAAGGGTTTCAAGCTATATTGGAAGGAACGCTTAAGATTGTTGCCGTCATTATGCTCACGTGGATGACAATTTGGATGAAACGACAGGGTGGGAATATCGGTGGAGGACTAAAACGACAGATACAGGTTGCTTTAAGTCATGGCTCAACCTGGGCATTAGCTTCTTTGGCTTTTATTTCAGTACTCAGAGAAGGCATCGAGACTGTGCTTTTTATTGTGGGTTCTGCACAAAAAACATCGGCACTTGCAACTGTAAGTGGTAGTATATTGGGATTTGGTGTGGCAGCTATTCTAGGATATATCCTTTATAGAGGAACGCATCATCTTCCACTTAAATCATTCTTTACTATAATGAGTATACTTCTTATTTTTATGGCTGCAGGACTTTTATCTGGAGGAATTCATGAATTTCAAGAAATGCACATGATCCCAGTAGGAATAGAACAAATTTGGAGTACCAAGGTAATATTAGATCAAAAATCAACAATTGGTGGACTGTTAAAAGCCATTTTTGGGTATGCAGACAGTCCTAACTTAGTTCAAGCACTTGTATATTGTCTGTATCTAATAGGTGCATTCTACGCCTACTTTAAACCAAGTAAAATTCAAAATGCTTAAGAAACATAGAAGATTTTATTGTATTTCAGTTGTCTTATGATAGAATTAATTTATTAGTTTTATAAAAAATTAAAAATCGATATCGTTTTCTAGGGTTCCGCAGTTTATACTTTACTGGCAGGTCAAAGAGAAAGCGCACAGTTACAGTGTACACGTAAGAATAAAAGCCTGGGAGATATTGTTACAATATCTCCCAGGCTTTTATCCTTTTTATTTGTTTAATTATACCAAGGAAAGGGTGGTATAAAATATCTTGAAAATATTAACAATGAAATTATTTAAACAGAATTATGGAGTATGCAAATTAGATAAAACTGAATAAATTTTTTAATTGGATATAGCGTCTAGTGCATTGTCTTTTGTAGATTCAATACTAACTTCAAGTTTATTTGGTAAACATGCTATAACTTCATATTTCTTACTTATCCAGCCGGTATTAGAACAAATTTTCTTAGGACAAATATTTCTGTTCATTTCAAGCATTCTTACATTTCCATTTTGTATTTCTATGTAACCGTTGTTACCATTAAAATTGAACTTATATAGTTTACTCTTCACATATTTCTTTAATGGTATTTCTTTAATTACTTTTCCTTGTACTTGAATAATAGCTTTTGTCTCATTACTACCAGTATTTTCTATTACATAAACATAAAGGCTAGAAATCACACAAATAATTAAAAGACTACAAAATATAATTTTATCCCATCTAGTAAATGATTTCAACGTATTACCTCCTATTAAATGTTTATATTTACAACTAAGTTTTTAAATCTTATTCTGGATTCTACATTTCTAATATTCCAATGCTTTCTGTAGCATAACTTTATCATTATAATTGTAACAAATTCGATATAACCTCAAAGTGACAATTAAACATCACTGTACTTACAAATATTATTTAGCTAAAATTTTATAGAATAATAATAGCATACCTTAAGGCAACTATTCAAGAGGCAAGATGTAATGTTATAAAGATACAAAAGTTAGTACAGTAAGGCCTAAATGTGTAAAAAGTTTAAGTACTATACGAGATTTAGTACTCTATCTTTTATTATATATAACCTTCGTTAAAATAATTTATTATGAGCTATATTAATTTACTAGCTTCATAATTACAACACAATTGAGTAGTAATATAAATGTATAAAGAGAAGACAATTAAGGAGTGATATTAAATGAAAAATAAATTTATGACTTTATTAATAGCAGGACTACTAACAGTAGGTGGTATTTCGGTTGCATATGCAGCAAGTAGAACTGATACAATTCTCAATCATGTTAACGGACCAATGATGGGAACACAAAAGAATAGCACTCAATCAAATGATAGCTTTAATAATATGATTAAAATAATGAAAGATGATGGTTTTAAAGATGAAGCAACTGCTATGGAAAATGGAAATTCTGGTGATATGAATAAGTTAATGACTAATATAAGTGATAAGGATTATAAAAACATGAGTGAAATAATGCAAAAGAATGGATATGCACCTATGGCTAAAATAATGCAATCTGTAAACAGAGAAGATATGACTGAAAACCATCAAAATATGATGGGAAGATAATATTAACGATGATAAAAGAATTTGGTTAAGTCAATGGATAGAAAACATGAAAATTAAAGAAAGGATGATATGATATGATGGGATATAGTATGATGAGATATGGAAATAATATGATGGGAGGATGGGTTGGAATGATAATTATTCCTATAATTATCATTGGAATTATTGCATTTTTAGTATACAAACCATTGCAAAATAATAATATTAAAAATATCGGAGTTAGAGATAATTCATTAGGTATCTTAAATGAAAGTTTTGCTCGTGGGGAAATAAATGAAGATGAATATAACCATAAAAAAGATTTAATAATGAATAGTAAAAAATGAAAAGTTGTTTAAGCCTATGTTTGCCGTAATAATTTGATAATATTGTGATGTTATAAGTCATGTCGAAGGAATAGTTACTTATTCTCTTTTGATATGACTTTTTAATTATTGATAAAAATATAAATGATTATTTTATGTCTAATCTTATAATTAACAAAGAGGAGCTGTCTTTTTAAGAGAATATGTAATTAATAAAGATAGGCTTCACAAGAAACACATAAGTTTCTGATATATTTACTATGTATTCAAAAAAATATAAATGATTGAAGGAGATGTACTAATGAAGATTTTTCTGAGAAACATTGCAGTTGTAATCACTTTAATTTTAACTTCGAATGTAACTGTATTTGCGGCTCCAACAAATGATAAGTTACAACAGCAGAAGGATTTATTGATAAAGATTCAAGTTCAAAGAGATGAAGTTGAAATGAAAGTAGAAGAGTTTGATAATGAAATCGAAAAAATAATGAGTAAAACAGAAGAAAATAAAGGGAAAATATCTCACACTGAAAAGGCAATTAAAAGAGCAGCAGCAGGGATTAAGCAGATTGAGAAAGAAAATAAGAAGGAACAAGAATTATTTAACAATAGAATGAGAGCTATGTACATAAACGGATTTGATGGGTATATGAGTGTTGTACTTGATTCAAAAAGTTTTGGAGATTTCTTATCAAGAGTAGATAACATAAAAATAATTATACAGTATGATAAAAAAGTAATGAATAGGTTTAAATCATCTGAGAATGAGTTAAACGAAAAACAAAAAAGTTTAAATAAGACAAAGGATACATTACAGAATTTGCAAGTAGAAAATAAGCAGAAGATAGATAAGATAATTGTAACTAAAGAGTCACAAAACAAATTAATAACTGAACTAAAGAGTAAAGAAGTTGCTACTAAAAATTTACAGGATAAATTAATAATTGCACTAAGGACTAATAAATCGACGAGTGAATTAAAGGGTACGAAAGCCATTACTGCAAAGCAGGTAGTTAAGCCTCAATTGTCAGTAAATAAAAGTATAGCAAAAACAAGCGAAATAAGAAAAACAACGCCTAAATATACACCTTCAAGGGGTTCAGCTACTACATCGAGTGGTGCTATAATAGCCTACGCTTCTACCTTCCTTGGGACACCATATTTATGGGGTGGAACAACGCCTTCAGGGTTTGATTGTTCAGGTTTTACACAATACGTATATGCGCATTTTGGAATATCTGTAGGTAGAACCACCTTCGATCAGATAAAGAATGGTGTAGAAGTATCAAGAAATAATCTACAACCTGGGGATTTAGTGTTCTTTGGAACTTTTGCTAACCCACATCACATGGGTATGTACATCGGAAATAATAATTATATCCATGCACCTCATACAGGAGACGTAATTAAAATTTCACCTGTGGGAAGAAAAGATTATGTAACAGCTAGAAGAGTGAAATAGAAAGTACATGTTAAATAATTCAAGTAAAACATGAACAGAGATTAACAATATATAATAACGTATAAAAGTTTGCTTTAGGTAAGACAGGGACAAGCTTTCGCAGAAAAGCCTATTACTTTTATGTGATCAGATAAATATAGACATGTTAATATTTAAAATAGTGTTAAACAATAGACAAAGTAACTTACACCTTCAAATGCTCATAATGAATCTTTTATTATTCTAACTATAATAAAACTATAGCTCAAGACATATTTCATAGTCTTGAGCTATAGTTTTAAAGTCGTTTGTCTTTATTATCATGACAAGATTTGTTCCGTTTTGAATTTTTTAGCATCATTAGTAGCATTATTAAGGGACAAAGAAAAGGTATTATCGATATTAATGTAACTCCAAAAGCAGAATTCCAAATTTTTAATAATGGCAATACTGCAATTAGCAATATTGGAAGACCACAGCAGAGTACCATCATTAGAATATGCCTTGTTGAACTATGGCCACGATTACTATTATTTTTTTCTTTATTATTTACCTGATTATTCATATAATTGAAAATCCTCCTTTAGACTTACTTTAGAGTAATTATAAAATTTTATTATTATTCATTTAATAATTATTTTGTTAAAATCATTGATTACTTCTATATAATTATTAAATAAGACTACTATTTATATTCTTAACTTTACCAGTAAGTATTGTCTCATTGACCTTATATTGTATCATTTTTTTAGAAATTGTTTTATCTTTATATATAACTTTTATTTTTTTTGATTCTAAACTTATTTCTAAGCATTCTATCCCAACAAGATTACTTAAACATTTAGCTACATTCATTAGACATTTATCACATAACATATTGTACTGTTTAAAATTAACTGTACTATATTTCATATTATAGGTCACCTCTTGTTTGTATAATACAAAACTTATATGTAGATGATATGAAGAAATATACAAAATCCATAAAATACTATTTTAAAAGAATATTATAATGTATATTTATATAATCAAATGGTATTAATAGTTTAATTTATTTGTAATGTGTAATATTGATTTTAATCTCAGATAGATAGAACTATATATATTCTTATTAAAATTTTAAGATAAGACAGGACAGTATATTATATGAGGTATAAAAATATAGCATGGAGTAAATCTTCATAATTTCTTTATATTATTTTGTAATAATTGTATGTAGATATATTAGAGTATGTAGATATATTAGAAATTAAAATTAATAGAATAAGGGAGAATAGATAATGAAAGAATTATTTAGTGTTGGTCCGTTTCATGTGTATTTTTTTGGCCTAATGGTTGCAATTAGTATTATTTCAGCAATGTTATTTGTAGAGTGGCAAGCAAAGAAAAGAGGGATAAAAGATGACATTATGTTTAATTTAGCAATCATTGCAGTAATAGGTGGTGTAGTCGGTGCTAGATTATTTTATATACTTTTTTATAATCCTTCTTTCTATTTTACTCACCCAATTGAAATGTTAAAAATAAATGAAGGTGGATTATCTATACATGGTGGAATTCTAGTTGCAATGTTGGTAGGATACATTTATTCTATTAGGGTTAAAATATCATTCTTTAGATTAGCGGATATTTTTGTAGTTGCTGTGGCACTTGCGCAAGGCATAGGACGAGTTGGATGTGATGTGTTTGGTAAGGTGATGACACATATTATGCCTTGGGGAGTTAGTGTTGGGGGTAACATTTTGCATCCTGCTCAGGTATACGAATTTATTTTAGATTACATTCTCTTTATTATTTTGTGGAGAAAAAGTGAAAATCAGAAGTACGATGGTCAATTGTTTGTTAATTATATTATAGGTTTCTCATTAATTAGAGGTTTTGTTGAGTTCTTTAGAGTTAATCCAACGATTTGGGGACCATTTTCGATATCCCATTTATTAAGCGCAGTATTTATAGTTGCTGGGTTAATAATTCAATATTACTTAACAAAAAGAAATAATAATTATAAAATTGAGCAATATAAAGGTGTTAAGACACCTAAGTATTTAAAAACAATAATATTAATACTACTTATAACCTTTTCACTTATAATTTTTTATACAGTTCAGGGGTAAATTTATAAAACAATTCATTATGTAGCTTTTCTTCATAAAATCTACATAATGAATTGATATAATATGATTAAAGAAAATATATTATTAATTCATTATATTTTGTGGAATACCCTCCCCCCCTATAGGGAAGGGTAATAGGTTAAACCATTTCACTTTTAGATATATAAAAAGGGGGAGATTTAGTTGAATCAGGATAAAGTGCAAGCAATTCAATTACTTAGGACATCTAAAGGTCAAATTGAAGGAATAATAAAAATGATGGATGATGGTCGATATTGTATAGATGTATCTAATCAAATAATAGCTGCGCAGTCATTACTAAAAAAAGCAAATATGCATATATTGAAACAACATTTGAATCATTGTGTAAAAGACGCATTTGTTAATAATACAGGCGAAGAAAAAGTCGATGAAATAATGGAGTTACTTTCTAAATTAATCGGTAACAAATAATATAAGGAGGGTTTTAGTATGGAAAATAAGATACTTAACATTGAAGGCATGACCTGTGCGGCATGTGCAAAAGCAATTGAAAGAGTTACAAAAAAATTACCTGGTGTTCAAGAAGCTACTGTAAATGTTGCCACAGAAAAATTAAAGATAATTTATGATAATTCATTGATAAAATTATCTGATATACAAAATGCAGTTCAGAAGGCCGGATATAAATTATTGGTTCAAACAACTAATAAAACTCTAAAGCTAGAAGGAATGTCCTGTGCATCTTGTGCAAAGAACATAGAAAGAATAACTAGAAAACTTAATGGAGTAATAGAGTCAAATGTTAATTATGCCACAGAAAAATTAACTATTTCTTTTGAGCCATCATTAGTTAAAACAAATGATATAAAAAAGGCAATAGCAAAAGGTGGTTACAAGGCACTCGAAGAGGAAAGTAATATAGATCTTGATAAAGAAAAGAAGGAAAAAGATATAAAGGCTTTATGGAATAGATTTTTAATATCTGCAATATTTGGTGTGCCACTACTTTTAGTTGCAATGGTGCCAATGATTACTGGAAAATTAAATATTATGTTACCGAGTGTTATAGATCCTATGATGCATCTAAGAGAGTTCGCAACGTTAGAATTAATACTCGTTCTGCCCATAATGATTACCGGTAGAAGATATTTTATAGTGGGATTTAAGTCTTTAGTGAGGTTGAGTCCTAATATGGATTCGTTAATATCAATGGGAGCATCAGCTGCATTTTTATATAGCATATTTGCAGTATATGAAATATTCATTGGTAATACAGGTTACGAAATGTATTTTGAATCAGCAGGTATAATTTTAACCCTTATAACTCTTGGAAAGTATTTAGAATCAGTAACTAAAGGGAAAACCTCGGAGGCAATTAAAAAACTTATGGGGCTACAACCTAAGACAGCAATTATACTTAGAGAGGACAAAGAAGTTGAGATTCCAATTGATGAAGTTGAAGTTGGAGATATAGTTGTTGTGAGGCCAGGAGAAAAAATGCCTGTGGATGGTGAAGTTGTTTTCGGAACTACATCAGTAGATGAGTCAATGCTCACAGGTGAGAGTATGCCAGTTGAAAAAGGCACTGGTAATAAAATAATTGGAGCAAGTATAAATAAAAATGGTTCTATTAAATTTAAAGCAACAAAGGTTGGTAAAGACACGGCATTAGCACAAATTATTACACTAGTTGAAAATGCACAAGGTTCAAAAGCACCGATAGCTAAAATGGCGGATATCATATCTGGTTACTTTGTTCCTGTAGTTATAGGACTTGCACTAATATCATCATTATCTTGGTTATTAGCTGGTCAAACAGGAGTTTTTGCTTTAACAATATTTATATCAGTACTTGTAATAGCCTGCCCATGTGCATTAGGCCTTGCAACACCCACCGCAATAATGGTTGGAACAGGAAAGGGTGCCGAATATGGAGTACTTATAAAAAGTGGCATAGCACTAGAAACTGCGCATAAAATTCAAACTATAGTATTTGATAAGACAGGAACACTTACTGAAGGAAAACCAAAGG
>ERZ1463037.115-NODE-115-length-12711-cov-12.233960_pt1 | contig 12711 bp, 10 predicted proteins | sample MGYA00564484_ERZ1463037 | MGnify/ENA primary metagenome ERZ1463037 (study PRJEB39244, sample SAMEA3635151) | Helicobacter pylori | study: EMG produced TPA metagenomics assembly of PRJEB11511 data set (Assembly of a 5300-year-old Helicobacter pylori... | reverse complement strand
CTAAAGTAGCTGAGGGTTATCCTCATCAAAGAAAAGTTGAATTTATTAACAAGGACAACCCTATTAGCAGATCTAGTTTACCTGAAGCTGTTCGAAGATCATTAGGCGCCCAAAATTATGTTGCACATCTAAAACATCGTATAGATGAATTTAAGGCGTTTTTAGTTAAAAAAGAAGCTACTATCGACAATATTGATTTACATGAAAGTTTGATAAAGTTGCTACCATTGGCTCTAGAAAATATAAAGAATGCTATGGAAAGTGATGATGTTCAGAGAAAATTCGAAGCATCTATTGAAGTACTTAGATTAATACAGAAGTATGACTAACTCTTAAAGAAAATTTATTATAAACTAAAATAATATACACGAGGAGACAAATATTTTGAAACTTATTTGGAAGAGAATATGGAAGAAAAAGTCACTAAAAATGGAGCTTAAGGCTGCAAAAAAAACTGATTTAAAAAAGAATCTTACATCGACTGACCTTGCAGCACTTGGAATAGGTGCAGTTCTTGGTACGGGAATCTTTGTTTCAACAGGTGTTGGTGCACATATGGCAGGCCCGGCAGTTGTCTTATCATTTATTGTAGCTGCAATAACAAGTGGACTTTGTGCCCTTACTTATGCAGAACTCGCTACAATGTTTCCAGTAGCAGGTAGTACTTATACATATTCATATATTGCTTTTGGTGAGATTATAGCCTGGATTATAGGATGGGACTTAATGCTTGAATATTTAGTTTCCTCCGCTGCAGTTGCCTCCGGTTGGTCAGGAACTTTTGTAGGGCTTTTAAGCTCTGCTGGACTTGATTTACCTAAAGCAATATCTGTTGGACCATCGGCCGGCGGGATTATTGATTTACCCGCTGTTTTTATAGTAGGCCTTGTAACATGGATATTATTTATAGGCATAAAAGAAAGTGCCAAACTAAATAACGTCATAGTCTTAATTAAAATTGGTGTGATTATTTTATTTATAGTACTTGGTGTATTTCATATTAGTGTAGCTCACTATAAGCCATTTTCTCCTTATGGATGGAAAGGTGTAATGGCAGGTGCTTCAATAATGTTCTTTGCATATATTGGTTTTGATGCAGTATCGACTGCCGCTGAAGAAACTATAAACCCCAAAAGAGATGTACCTCGTGGACTTGCTATTTGCCTTGGAGTTGTAATTGTACTTTACGTTGCAGTTGCAGTTGTTATAACAGGTATGGTTCCCTTTAAAGAAATTAGTCAGAATAATGCTATTCCAGATGCATTGAAACGTTTTGGTATTAACTGGGGAGCTGCTCTGGTTGGAACAGGTGCTGTTATAGGAATGATTTCAACATTGCTTGTAATGCTTTATGGACAGATAAGAGTGTTTATGGTTATGTCAAGAGATGGACTACTTCCAAAGGTATTTTCAAAAGTTCACCCTATTCACAAAACACCTACACTTTGCACAATAATCACAGGTAGTATAGCCGCTATTATGGCAGGACTTTTGCCCCTAGAAGAGATAATAAAATTATGTAATATAGGTACATTATTTGCCTTCATTCTTGTGTCAATTGGTGTTATAGTACTAAGAAAAACTATGCCAGATGCTGAGCGAAAGTTTAGATGTCCCTTTGTACCTTTTATACCTATACTTACTATAATTGCTTGTGTTTACTTAATGACAGCATTACCTCTAGAAACATGGATTAGATTTATAATTTGGTTATTAATTGGGTTAGCTATTTACTTTATGTATGGTAGGCATCATAGTATACTCCAACACAGTAAACCAAGAAAATATAGTGATCAAAATTAATAATGTTAAAATAATTTTAAAATAATAAACATTTAAAATTTTAAGGAGGAAATAATTATGATATTTTCAAATTGGTTTAAAAATAGGAAAATAGAAATACAAAAACAAGCAAAAATTAGAACTGCTAAAAAAGTAGCTATCGGTACTGTAGCAGGAAGTCTTAGTGGCTTATTAGGAGGATTACTTTTCTCACCAAAATCTGGTAAGGAAACTAGAGATGATATCGTTAAGTCATCAAAAGATATTACCAACAATATTAAAGATAAAACTACAGAACTTAAGGACACCATTGAAAATAAAGTTACCGATGTTAAAAGTAGTGTAACAGATTCTAAAACAAAACTCTCTGAATACTTAAATAAGAAAAAAGACTCAAAAGATATTGTTACTGATGACAAAAATTCATCTAAATAATATTGAAAAAAAGTATTTAAATAATAGATTATATGATTAAAAATATTAAAGCACCTTATTCTTATAGAAATATGGTGCTTTAATATTATCTAAAATGAGCTTTTACTCTTCAAATTGACCATCTCCTCATTAATTGAAATTGTTTGCCTATATTGTTCTGCAATCATAGTTTTATTAAATTCTGTAGATGGTTCTATTTCTTGAACTAATTTTTCAAGTTCATCTATGCTTACATTAAAAAATTCTTTCCTTGAATTTATTTTATTTACTCTTTGTTTATCTAATAGACTATGAAGTTTCTGTTCTAATCCAACTGCATTATCCGAAAAAATAAAGCTATGAACATCAAAATAAAATGGAACACTTGCATCCCCTAATTCATCAACTCTATCTTGTGGATTTAACCTTCTTGTCATCCCTACTTTAAAAACTTCATCACCAAATGAACCAATGTTGCTTATAATATACACATAGCCAGCTTTACCATTTTGTAACTTAGTTATGTCATCTTTCTTATGTTCTACCAATTCAAGTAGAGTTTGTAATTCTAATATTTTAGCTTGAAACTGTTTTAGTTTTTCTTCATCTTCTGTTAAGATTAACATTTCTTTAACTTTAGTAATCTCATTGATATACTTTTCTTCTTCTTTCTCAACTTGCTTTTTCTGTTGCTCCAATATTTTTCTTTCTTCATTTTCCTGCCTCATTTGTTCTCTTAATCGTGCCTGTTCTTCTTTTGCTCTTTCCTTATTTATGTAATACTCGTATTCAATTTCCATAGACTTTATAAACATATATTCGATTTCATTTACAAATTTAGTAATAGTATTTAAAATGCTCTTGTTTCCCTCACCAGCTATTACTAAATACTTATCGGTTGTCTTCTTAATGTCCTCAATAGATTTATCAATTTTATCATACTTCAAATTAGACAATATGTTCTGTTGTTCTGCTTTTAGAGCAATTACCATTAACTTATATATTGCTACATTCGCTTTTGTCGTGTATCTACCTTCATATCTAATAAATGTTTCTTTTATTAATTTTTCATTTATATTATATGCTTTCTTTAATTCTTTAAAATCCATACTATGAAGCCTCAATTCAATTGTAGGATTTAATTCTAAATAATCATTATATTCATTATCAGTTAATATTAGATTAGATACATTCTCATTAAAGATATCATATTCTTCATATTTCTTTACTAAATATTGAATTCTATCATATATTGAATTGATTTTAGATAACTTCTTATGTTCTTTAGATACCTTCTTACTAATTTTATCATATTCCCCTTTTATTTCTTCAATTTGTTGTACATATTGATTTTGCTTAGATATTTCTTCTTTAATTCTTGCTAATTCTTCTTTAGCATTTGATACAATTTCAGTCGCCTCTTTTTTTGCTTCTTGTCTAGCTTCATTTTTAATTTGTTCTTTTAATTCTTCTTTATTATTTATGTTATTATCTAATTCAAAAATCAGCTTTTGTTTATCTTTAATAGTTTTGTGTAAGCTAAACAACTCTTTTATTAATTTAATCATAATATCCCCCTACCTTAATCATTATGTTTAAAGCCATTCACTTTCTAATTATAAACATAATGGGTTTTATATCTATTAACAACTCTAAATCACTCTACTGACACAATTCAACAAACCTCCAGAAATATCCTTTAATATTTCTACAAAAAAGTAAATACTCCAATATATTACTCTCAGAGTATTCTAACTATTCTTTAATTTTATAAGCCAATCTAATTGCACTTACCCTATTTCCTCAGCATTCACCTTAATACCCTCAACGATCCCCATTATATTTCTCGCATCATCCATATTTTCTTTAAATAACTCTGTAATATTACCAATGCTTCTAAATGGATCTTCGATAAGAACTTTATTGTCATCTATAAAGCCATTAACTACTACGTAATCAACAATTAGTTTCACAAAATGTGACTGCTTTGCATTTAGATTTTCATTATTTAAAAGCTCTGCGAAAGCTTCATTAGCAGCCAATCTATCTAAACCTACTATTTTTCTAACTAATTTGTTAACTGGCATTTCTCCAAATTCTTTTTTATAGTCATCATGTGAGCCTAGCTGTGTCCACATTAGATCTTCCAATGAAGTTAAATTTTGTTTAGTTAGCCTTTTATTATTTCTAAGCTTAAAAATGGCAAGTTCATCCTTATGCTCATGAAGATAAAATTCAACTTTTTTTCTATAGTTTTTAAGATCATTAGCATTATAGAATGCCCCACTTTTATTTTCACTAACAATTAAATCTTCAAAGTGTGTAGTATAGATTTTTTGAATTTCTTTTTCCAGATACTTTAACAAGTCCCTTAAAGCCTCTCTAACAGAATCCAATTCAAAAATATCTGCACTTTCCCAAAACTCATCTGTCATAACCTTTTCTATTACATACTTTTGAGCTTGTACCTCTGGTATTGTTCCAAGTTTTGAAAGCTCCTGTGCAGTTGTAATTACAGCTTTAATAGGCTTTGTTGCATTTCCATCTTGAAGCTTTGCAAGCTGTATTGTATACATCGCTACATCAAATCTTTTTGCAAACTCATCATCATTTAATGGTGTAATTATGGAAGATAGATGTTCTTTAATTTCATTTACACTTAATGTTCCAAGTGATATCCACTCACTTGATTGTTTGTATTTATGAACAAACTTGAGCTCCATTCGTACTCTAAAATTATCCTCATTTAACAAATTTATACTTAACACATCATTTTCAACTAAAGTATCCCTAAAAATTTTATATTCACTATCTTGATACTTAAGGTCTTGAAGTTCTTTTATAATATTTAGCTTTAAATTAAATGTTTTTTCTGTAAGGCTTTGAGAAGTCGCACCATCAAACCCTTTTGGGTTTACTCTAAAGAAATCAAAGTTGTTACAGAAATCAAATGCTAAGAATTTTTCTTTATCCACTCCTACCTCTAAAAGATCAGGACAAAGTCTTGTACCTCGCCCTATCATCTGCCAGAACTTAGATTTAGATCTAACCTTCTTAAAGAAGACTAGGTTTAATATCTCTGGAATATCTATTCCTGTATCTAACATATCTACTGAAACCGCAATTTGTGGCATTTTTGTTTTATCTGAAAAATCTTCTATTAAGCTATCTACATATTTAATAGAGTAGTCAATCTCTTTGCAGAAATGGCCCCCTAACTCAGTGTAAAGTTTGTTAAACCTTTCAACAATAACCTTTGCATGTCTATTATTTTTTGCAAAAATTATAGTTTTACCAAGTTTTTCTCCGCCTTCAGTTTTTAGTCCTTCCTCCACTAACTTATTTAAAACTAAATCAATTGTATTATCATTAAATAACCATTCATTAATAGCCGTATTTGAAATATCTTCACCTATAGTGTCATCATCGTCAAATGTATCCTCATAAGCTGCCTTATCTTCATCAGATAACTTATCATATTTTATGCCATCTTTCATTAACATTGACTCATATTCCAAAGCCTCATAGCTTACAAGGTATTTATCCTCTACTGCCTTTTCTAACTCATAGGCATATGTTGGTACCCCACTTTCTAAATCAAATATGCTATATGTATTTTTATCAATATCATCTTTTGGAGTTGCAGTTAACCCTAGAAGATAAGCATCAAAATAATCAAATATAGCTTTGTATTTTTTATAAATACTTCTATGTGATTCATCAACTATTATTAAATCAAAATGTCCAGGAGTAAATAACCTATTTCCGTCCTTAGACTTTGTATCATCTATGGCATTCATCATAGTAGGATAGGTAGAAAATATCATTCTTGTTTCTTCTGGGTTGTCTTTATTGTCAAGAAGATTACATAAGGCTAGGTCTGGTAAAAGCTTTGAAAAGCTCTTTTTTGCTTGCTTAACTAAAGCCTTTCTATCCGTTAGAAACAAAACATTTTTAACCCAATTATGTCTTGTTAGAACATCAACTAGTGATATGGCAGCCCTTGTTTTTCCACTACCTGTTGCCATTACTAAAAGCATCTTTCTTTGCTTTTTATCTATTGCTTCACATACCGAAATTATTGATTCCTTTTGATAATATCTATTTTCTATACTGTCTTTCATTTCAATTTGTTTAAATGATTTTTTACTGATTCTCCTATCTATTAATAATTGTAGCTCTTCCTTTTTAAAGAAACCATATACTCTTCTTTCGGAGTAACCATTAAAATCATCCCATAAATATGTTTCAAAACCATTAGTGTAAAATATAATAGGTCTTTGATTAAACTGTTTTTCTACACAATCAGCATATAATTTTGCTTGCTGCTGTCCTACTTTTGGATCCACACTACTTCTTTTAGCCTCAACAACACCTACTGGCTTGCCATTATCTCCATATAATACATAATCTACATACCCAAAACCTGTATTGCTTGGCATGCCATCAACTTTAATTTCTTCGCCAATATCTTTGCCAAAATCCCACCCGGCAAGTTTAAGTTCAACATCAATATATCTTTTTCTTGTTTCCAGTTCACATATTTCATCTATATTGAAATCATAATTTTCAGTAATAGTATTAATCTTTCTCTTTTCTGTTAGCTCTTTTCTAAGTTTTCCATTTTGTTTTATTATTTCTTCAAGTTTCTTATCCCTTGAGCTTAACTTTTCATAAAGGTCTTTAAGCTCCTCTGGTCTTGTTCTTGTATCTTCACCTTGTAACAAAATATCCTCATCAAATTCACTTGCAGTGTAATTATCAGCATAACAATAATCAATCCACGAAACAAATTGATGAAGATTATGAAGTGCGAGAATTGCTTCTTCCCTTTTAATATTAGAATTTGTATGAATAGCTACATTTCCAAGGCTCACTATGTATTTTAGAAGCCTCAACATCTTTGCATCTACAAGCACAATAAAACTATTGTCATGAATTAAACTCGATAATTGATCCTGATACGGTAATTTCAAATCCTGATCAAAGCTATAAACCCATTTTACAGCTAACTCCAACGCCCTTCTTGTTAATATTGCACAAGTAGCCGAACTTATTAATATACTCTTCTCAGCTTCAATACACGCTGGTGTAAAACTTTTGAAAATCTCTTTATCACTTAAAAAATTAAAGTTCCCCAAACCATAATCCCCCATTTTACATATAAATTATTTAAGTATCTGCATTCACTACTTTTGTAATTTTAATTTGTGGAAACTTTTCTTTCCACTCTTCTAAATTATAAACTTTTATCTATAACTTCATCTAAAAGTTTAGAATCAGCCTCAATTATAGAATTATTTTTTAATTTACCAAAATACTCTTTGCTTTCAGACTTAATACCCTCGCTTGTTTTATATAAATTATGATATATAACCTTATCTTTACTACTTCTCTTTATCTCAAAATATTTAGAAAAATTATAGCTATGCGTTGCCACAAAAATCTGAATGCCTTCTCTTTGTAATGTTATAAGTATGTCTACAATAACTGGTATTAATTCCGGATTAATATTAGCTTCTGGCTCATCCCATATAAGTATTGTATCTTTATCAATCAATCCATTTCTTATTAACTTCCACAAAAGTCCAAACTTACGAAGCCCTTCGGCCTCTAATGAAAATTCTACTTTTATTCCATTGGTTTTTATTACATAAAAAGTATCATTTTCATATACTACTTCACCATCAATTATTATTGATATAGCCTTTAATAACTTATTATTTAATGCTGATATTTCTTTAGTTTCTGGAAGCTCAGCATTGGTAATACTATCTATATAAGTTTTATCAAATGGCATGTCATACTTATTATTTAGTGCTAAAAAACCCTTTGAATGTTATAACATCTCTTTTGCAGGGATGAATAAAGCCTTTTGTTCTTTATCTGGAAATCCTATTTCATAAGAACATTCATCATCACTACCCACATCAATTTTCTGTATAGACTTATTAGTTGAATTATTTACTAAATTAATATGCAATTCTCCCATTAAATATTGCTTATCTTTTATAATTCCATCATCCTGTGGTCTAACTACCAATACCAGTGGCTTTGTCTGCTTTGTAAAAAATTCTCCACTCTTTAAAGCGCCAACAAAATAATTACTTATATTATCAATGTTTCTATTACCTTCTTTAGATATTTCACAAGCTGCATATATACACTTTAATAAGTGTGTTTTTCCAGTACTGTTCTCACCTATAAATACATTAATACCATTCGAAAATTTCAAATGTTCTTCTTTAAATACAGTAAAGTTCTTAAGATATATTTCTTTTATACTCAATAGTCAGTACACCTCAGCTTTCCTTTTTATATTGCTTTTTATTTCTCTACTCGATACTTAACTCATATTATTAAGTTTCCATAAAGCTATTAAACGGTGTTGAAAGTTCAGTAGCTATATAAATAACAAACATAGCCCTTAATACCTCATCATCCATTTTTATAAATTTCACATTATAATTATTAAATAAATAGCTTCGAGCATCTTTCATTGTTAAAAAATCATTACTCTCTATTTTCATTATTTTCTTAGAAACTGTAGCTTGCATTTCTCCTAGCGATCTCTCATCAGTACCAATTTTCTGTGCTAGTGTTTTTGACCTACCCACATACATAGGGACTTCTTTATCATACATTAAATATACACCTTTAGCTGGCATGCTTTCATTAAGTATTTCTTTAATTTTGCCTTCAGTAAGAGTATCAATCCTATACTTTGGTGATTCTACTAACTTTCTAATTAATATTGGTAATTTCTCAACATGATTAAAAAATTCACCCATAAAATTCTCATCCCCTTTTTCAGTTAAATAGTTTTCCTTTAAAGGCATTTTGCATTAAGTTATTAAAGTTGTTTTCTAACTCGGCTAGGCTTTGTTGGAGTAGTTCCTTTTGTTTTTCTATATTTCCTACTGCTATAGCAAACCTATTCTGAAGTACCATTGGTGGTACTTTTATTTCTAATTCTCTACATTGTTTTAAACTAATATTTTGCTGTCTTATTCCTATCGCTAAACTTAAAATATAATTTGTTATTTCATCACTTTTTAAACAGTATAATAAATATATTGGATTTAAATTTTCTTTCACTCTAAATATAGCAATAGCTTGATTTACATTCCACTTATCAAATGTTTTCGGTACTATCCCTATTTTACATAAAGGTGGTCCCACAATATTCATCAATACATCATTATGATATACAATAGACCTTTTTAATGTTGATTCATTAGTGATTCTTGAAATAAATGAAGGCTTATACTCAAAATCAATACTTCCATCATCTTTTATGTTATATACTTTCAAGAAAGGTATTGCATCTTTAAACTCTGTTCTAAATATATTTTTTGGTGATGGTGTTGTTCCTTTTGTAATTGGATAACATAAGTTTTCTAAATTTTCTTTTTTTTGTTCACCTGAAAACATACCATAAAAAACACTTTTTATTAGTTCATCTAAAGCTTCTATTTGAGCTTTTCTTTTATCTATTAATTCTTGTGCTTTATCTAAAACTTCCGCTATTTTTTGTTGCACTTCCTTATTAGGTATTGAGACTTCAGTGCCTTGTATATATTCATTTATCCTTATGTTTATGATGCCTGTAGTCTTATTTTGATACCTTAATACTCTTCTCCTATTATATAGATCTTTAAGTAAATATAATGAGAACTTATAATTTATAATTTCTGTTGGTCTTAATATAGATGTAAAGTTATTACAAAAATATTTTTCATCAGTATTTTCCTCAAATACAACGACCCTTCCAACTGGTTGAGTAGGGCTGCCACCAGATTTTTCAATTATTATATCTCCATATCTTAAAATCTTATTTTTATATTTTTGAGTATCTATATTTCTAACCACAATATTACTTAAATTTAATCTTCCTAAATTAGTAAAGTTTGTAGTTCTAATAACTTTAACACCTTTTTCTCCTTCATTTAAGTCTACTCCCCATTCACCACTTATAGGTTTTTCAAATAAATCTGCCAAAGTATATTTCATATCATTATCCCTCTATCATTCTTTCTAAATTTTCTATCCCCATTACTATTTCTTCTTCTAATCCCTTAATTCTATCTAAAATAACGCAAGGAGCATCATAAACTACTTCCTCATACTCTATTTCCTTATACTTATTAATAGAAAGGTCATAACCATTATCTCTTATTTCTTCTACCGGTACAAAGAAAGATTGTTCTGTTCTTTTTCTATCCGTTTCTTTATCTAAATTATTGAACCTTTCTATAATATCATCTATATCATTATCCGCAGTAGGATTTCTCTTATCATCTAAACTATATCCATCAGCCTTCATGTCATAAAACCATACCTTATCTGTTCCACCACTGCCTGTTTTGGTAAATATCATGATATCTGTTGATACTCCTGCATATGGTTTAAACACTCCACTTGGCATTGATATAATTGCTTCTAATTTGTGGTTATCTACTATTTCTTGTCTTATGGATTTATGTCCTCCAGTTGAGCCAAATAGCACTCCGTCTGGAACTATTGAAGCCCCCCGTCCCCCTTTTTTTAATTCTCTTAAAAATAAGGCTAAGAATAGTAATTCAGTTTTCTTTGTTTTAGTTACCTTTAATAAATCAGCTGATACTGCTTCATAGTCTAGACTTCCTTTAAAAGGCGGATTTGCCAGTACCAATGTAAACTTATCCTTATCCGTATTCACTTCTGAAAGAGAATCCTTATACTCAATGTTAGGGTTATCAACTCCATGTAACATCATATTCATTGCACCTATTCTTAGCATGGTGCTATCCATATCAAAACCATAGAACATAGTGTTATTAAAATGATTTTTTAATCCTTTCACTAAAAATAAATCAGCATGATTATCCCTTAAATATTGTTGTGCAGATACTAAAAATCCTGCAGTACCTGCTGCTGGATCTAATATAATATCTTCTGGTGTTGGCTTCATAAGTTTTACCATCATATTAATGATGTGCCTTGGAGTTCTAAACTGTCCATTAGTACCTGCTGTAGCAACTTTTGAAAGTAGGTATTCATAAAGGTCTCCCTTTGTATCATTTCCTGTCATATCTATATTGCTTATTCCATCTACTATTTTAGAAAGCATTAATGGAGTTGGTATTTTAAAAATAGTATCCCCCATATACTTTGAATAAGCAGAATTCTCATCTCCATGAAGGTCCTTTATAAATGGAAACACCTCTTGTTGCATTACCCTATACATTTCAACAGCCTCAAAATCTTTAAATTTACTCCATCTTAAATCTTGTTTATCAATTGCAAACATTCCTTGAAAATCTATATTTAAAAACGCTGCTTCATTTTCACTTATTATTTCTTTATCATCTAAACCTTTAATAAATAAAAGGTATGTAAATTGTTCTATAACTTCTAATGGATTAGATATGCCACCTGTCCAAAATATTTCCCATATTTTATCTACTTTACTTCTCAATTCTCCTGTAATCATTAGTTTTCCTCCAAAAAAAATATAATTGCATCAATATACACTAATGCAATTATATTATAACGCTTATTTTTCTACTTTCCTATTATAATCTTATTTTTGTATTTCCTCGCACTTTATGTATACACAGTTACATTTTGTACAACTTTACTACCCAAGTATTTTCAACGTTATACCCTCATAAAAAAGTTAGCCCACTTCATCACTGAAGTGGGCTAACTTTTTTAAAATTATTTTTATAAAACTATCTTACTATTATAAAAAGTTTATTCTTTCATCTTTAATTGTATTTTAACACACTCATTGCAATTATTATCCTTTTGAACTTCATAAACATTACAACTATACATATACCCTTTATTAATTAACTCAGCAACACATCCATTGTAATATCTTGGTACATAACCAATATTTACATTGTTTTCATTGACAATTTTTATTGCATTCTTATCATATTCATTTTGGGGTTCTAACACTAATTGTAGACTTTCGCCAGCGTTTAAATCTAATGCTTTAGCACAATTTTCTCCATTGCATCCGATATAATGCCTAGGTCCAGCCAAATAAAAAATTCTTTTAACATCACCATTGTCATCATCTAATATGGGGTCAATAAACTCTAAATTATCAATGGGTAACCTAGCACCACTTCTTTTTAATAATTTATAGCCATCATATTCTTCCATACCATATTTATAAAGAATTTTATCAATACCATTTCTCTTTTTATCTGGCAACCTACTTGAAAATACTGGAAATAGTATGTCACTTTTATATGTTTTCTTAATATCATCAAAAGAAATTAACAATTTAAAGTCTCTTTCTATTGCTTCATTAACCTCAAAACCATAATTAAATTCAAATTGTCCGTTTCTTGATAATTGTCCAACAATATATTGTCTTCTTGTTTTAGGCTCTTTCCATACTAAATAAATATAATCTTTTCCATTCCTTGTAGACATACTTTTCCTCCTTTCTAAAATATATCATTAGCCGATTGCGCAATTCTGCAATCATTGAACCGCCTAACTTTTAAGCCGTTA
>ERZ1463037.114-NODE-114-length-12733-cov-12.512463_pt1 | contig 12733 bp, 14 predicted proteins | sample MGYA00564484_ERZ1463037 | MGnify/ENA primary metagenome ERZ1463037 (study PRJEB39244, sample SAMEA3635151) | Helicobacter pylori | study: EMG produced TPA metagenomics assembly of PRJEB11511 data set (Assembly of a 5300-year-old Helicobacter pylori... | reverse complement strand
AAAAAGCTGTAATAGTATTATTAGCATTACTTCACTTAGGTGTTAAAAATATTCACTTAGGACCAACACTACCTGCATTCTTATCTCCGAATGTTGTTAATGTATTAGTTGAAAACTTTGGGATAGCTGGAATAGGAACCGCAAGCGATGATATAAAAATGTTTATGGCTTAGAAAATTAACACAAGCATCCTAAGAATTTTAGGGTGCTTGTATTTATTAAATGACATAAAGCTACAATTAATATGATAAATTTGTTTGAAAAGAAAATATTTACGAGAAATTTTACAATAATAGAAATAGTAATGTTATAATGTATATAAGCTATTTAGAAGTTAATTTTTTATCAACTGAGATTTATAAATTAGGTGTTATCATTTGAGTTTTATAAATATATTTTAAAAAACTATTGAATAATTTCAAAATTTATTTTAGAATATAGAAAAGGTAGTGTTATCATGGATATTGATTATAAAGTTTTGAAATCCCTTAGTAATAATGTTGTCGTTTCTGAAAAAGATAATAATGTCTATGTTCTTTTTGGTAAAGGTATCGGTTTTGGTAAAAAGCCTGGTGAATTTATAACAAATGAGAGTAATATAGATCAAAAGTTTATTAAAATTGATGGAAGTGAAAAAGAAAACTATGTAAAGATTATGAACAATATTGAAGGTGAAGTATTGGCAGTGGCAGAAGAAATTATTTCTCTTGCTGAAGATATTTTAGGTGAAAAATTGAATTCACATATACATATTGGTCTAAGTGATCATATTAGTTTTGCAATGAAAAGGGTAGATAGTGGGAGTGATATAGTTAATCCATTCTTAAATGAAATCCAAACACTATATCCAAATGAATATATGATAGCGGAAAAAGGAACTATACTTATTAAAGAAAAGTTTAATATATCATTACCTGCAAGTGAAATCGGTTTTATAACTCTTCATATACGTTCTGCAAGGGGTAATGGAGAAGTGGAACAAAGCCTTAAATATACTAAAATAATTAAAGAGGTAATTGATTATGTTGAAGAAATAATTGGTACAAAGAAAAACCACAAATTAGTGGAATATGCAAGGCTCGTATCTCATTTAAGGTATGCATTAGAGAGAATAGAAAATGATAAGATTCCTAAAAATATAATGCTTCAATCTATTAAAATTTCAATGAGTGAAGAGTTTGAAATATCGAAGAAAGTATGCGAATTTATATCTCAAAAATTATCAAAAAAAGTTTGCGAGGATGAAGTTGGATATATTTCTATGCATATTTATAGATTAAGACAATCCTATTAAAATATACGTTAGGTGTGTTACTGACTAGATCAGGCATGAACCAAATAAAATGCTAATAAGGCATCTTATTAGTTTGTGTCTTTTATTTTAAGGATATTTAAATATGAAGTTGTTTTTCTATATTCAACTAATTTAATAGATTGTAATAAATAGATTTAAAATATGTGACAATGAGCAAACTAAATAGAGCAAATTAATATATTTAAATAATAGATTTAAAATTAAAGAAGTAGAGGTGGTTATATTATGATAGAAAAGAAGGCGACGGTAAAAAATGAAACTGGTATACATGCGCGGCCAGCACTATCAGTAGTTAAAGAGGCTTCAAAATTTAAATCAGAGGTTCTTATAATAAAAGATGGCAATGAATATAATGCAAAAAGTATTGTAGCTATAATGTGTATGGCAGCAGCTAAAGACGATAAGATTACAATAAAAACAAGTGGTGCTGATGAAGAAGCAGCTGCAGTTGCTATGGTGAAAATTATCGAGCAAGGACTAAACAATTAGTAGAAAAAGATTTATTATCTAAATTATAAAATTAGGAATAACAGGAGGATAAAATTATGTTAAAAGCAATAGGTGTATCATTTGGAATAGCTATAGGTAAAGCATTAATTATTAGTGAGGAAGTTGTGGAAATAAAGAAAAGTAAGGTCTCAGATTCAAAAGGGGAGCTTGCTAAGTTTAATAGTGCATTGAAAGAAGCAATTGTAGATCTTGAAAAAATGATTAAAGGTGTAAAAGAAAAACTAGGAGATGAGAAAGCAGAAATATTCGAAGCACATTTATGCATGCTTGAGGATCCAGAATTTATAGGTGATATTCAAAAGAAAATTGGGGATGAGATGGTAAGTGCGCAGTACTCACTACAAACTGTATCAAAGCAAACAGCAGATGTTTTTGAAAATATGGATAATGCATATATGAAAGAGCGTGCAGTAGATATTAGGGATGTAAGTAGAAGAGTTATGAATATATTAAGAGGAATAAAGGTTGCATCTATTGCAGATATCAAAGATGAGTGTATATTAGTTGCAAGAGATCTTACTCCATCAGATACAGCACAGATTGATAAAACAAAGGTTTTGGCTTTTGTAACTGAAATAGGTGGAAGAACTGCTCATACATCCATTATTGCGCGTTCTTTAGAATTACCAGCAGTTGTAGGCGCAGGAAGTGGTATACATAAAATTAAAGATGGTGATTTAATTATTGTAGATGGAGAAGCAGGCTTAGTTATTATTAAACCAGATGAGAAAACTTTGAATGAATATAAAATCAAAAGAAATGAATTTATTGAAAATAAACATCAATTACTTAAATATGCGACAATGCCATCTATAACTACTGATGGAAAAAAAGTTGAAGTAGCTGCAAATATTGGGTCAGCAGCAGATTTAGGAGCTGTACTTAAAAATGGTGCGGAAGCTATAGGATTATTTAGAACTGAGTTTTTATATATGTCAAAAGATGCTCTACCAACTGAGGAAGAACAATACACAGAATATAAGGCAGTTCTTGAAAAGATGAATGGAAAGCCTGTTATTATAAGAACATTAGATATCGGTGGAGATAAGAAATTAGATTATTTACCTATGGACGAGGAAATGAATCCATTCCTAGGATATAGAGCTATAAGACTTTGCCTTGATAGAACAGATATATTTAAAACTCAATTAAGAGCTTTAGTAAGATCATCAGCCTACGGCACGCTTAAAATCATGTTTCCTATGATATGTAATATTCAAGAACTTAGAGCAGCTAAGAAATTACTTGAGGAGTGTACCAAGGAGCTTAAGTCTGAGGGAGTAACTTTTGACAAAAATATTGAAGTAGGCATAATGATAGAAATACCGTCTGCTGCGATAATATCAGATGTATTAGCTAAAGAGGTAGATTTCTTCAGCATTGGTACTAATGATTTAATTCAATATACTTTGGCAGTAGATAGAATGAACGAGAAAATATCATATTTATATGATTTTTATCATCCAGCTGTTTTAAGACTTATTAAAATAGTAATAGATAATGGACATAAAGCCGGAATAACTGTAAATATGTGTGGTGAGATGGCAGGAGATGCAAATCTTATCCCTGTACTTCTTGGATTTGGTCTAGATGAATTTAGTATGAGTGCTGCTTCAATTTTAGGAGCACGCAAAACTATTACAGATTCAAGTTTTAAAGAATGTGAAAAGTTATCGGCACCAGTACTTACATTTGGTGATTCAGATGAGATAAAGGAATATATAAAAAACAATATAAAAGCATAAGACATACCTTAATCGATAAGTAAAAGCAATTTCTTTTAAAACAAGCAATCTATTCCTAAACTAAGGATAGGTTGCTTTTTTGTATGAAAATTATATATAATATATGTAGATATAAATTATATTTCTTATAGATGTTTATAAAAAGGATGAGAGTATATGACTAACTTTAATGAAAAACTTATATTTCATATAGATGTTAATTCAGCATTTCTTTCTTGGAGTGCTGCAAACAGTCTAAAACAAGGAGAGAAAATTGATTTAAGGGATGTAGCTGCTGTAATAGGTGGAGATGAACAGTCACGTAGAGGGGTTGTTCTTGCAAAATCTATGATAGCTAAAAAGAGTGGAATAACAACAGGGGAGAGCTTATTTACTGCAAGAAAGAAATGTATAAACCTAATTGTTGTATCACCTGACTTTAAGTTATATGAAAGTTGTAGTAAAGCTATGCGAAAAATATTTGGTGATTATACACCGATTATTGAAAAATTCTCTATTGATGAGTGTTATTTAGATCTGACAAGTTATAATACTTCTAAGGAAGCGGCACTAAGACTTGCATATGATATTAAAGATAGGATAAAGTGTGAACTAGGGTTTACCGTAAATATTGGAATGTCAGATGTTAAACTACTAGCTAAAATGGCATCTGATTTTGAAAAACCGGATAAAGTACATACACTTTATAAAAATGAGGTAGAAAAAAAATTGTGGCATCTTCCAGTGGGAGAGCTATTTATGGTTGGGCGTAGAAGTGTCCCAAAGCTTAATAATTTAAACATATTTACAATAGGAGATTTAGCGAAGTATGATGTGGATTTTTTGAAATATCATTTTAAAAGCAGTGGTAGAATGATGTGGGAATATGCTAATGGTATAGATAATAGAGAGGTGAAATCTGATATTCGAGAGCTCAAAGGAATAAACAATTCAACAACACTTGCAAATGATATTAAAAATAGAAGCGATGCTTATATAGTTCTTTTAGAATTAGTGGAACATACGGCTAGTAGATTACGAAATATAAAAAAGTGTTGTTATTCTATTTCAGTAACTATAAGAAATAATGAGTTTATTGATTATTCACGTAGTACAACATTAAAAATGTCTACGGATCAAACTCAGGAAATATTAAAAACAGTAAGGACTCTATTTGATGAATTATGGAGAGGTGAGCCCATAAGATTGTTGGGGGTTTCTCTTAATAATTTATGTAATGATAATTTTAAACAAATATCTATTTTTGATATTGATAATACACGCGATGAAAAGAAAAGAGCGATAGATAAAACAATAGATAGTTTGAGGCAGAAATATGGTGAAACTGTAGTTGTGAAATCAATATTACTAAAGAAAAAATAGTGTACTTGGTTGTATAAATAAAGACTCCATTATAAATTATTGTTCTAAATTATAAAAAATAATATAAAATAGTTATGAGTATTGTTTTATATAGAAATACTTTCAGTGATACAGCACTGAAAGTGATGCAGTGTTGAAAACAACGATTTATGGGGGTATGAAATTATGGATAACAGAGCACTGATACCTTTATATACTAATGGAGATATGATTAACAATTTATATACAGTTGTAATTGAAGAATTTGCAGAAATAAAAAGTGAAAGTTCAAGAAAGCTGTTAACGATTAGCACAAATACACCATTATATGAAGCCACCTGTGGTAAAATAATGGAAGGTGACTTAAATGTTCAATTTTTAAATGAATTTACATCGCAGAAAATTGAAGAAAGAGTTTCAATTGTAATAACAATTTTGTCTAGATTAAAGAACATGTTAAATGAGCAAAATATGTTAAAGATCATAACTAGTGAGAGTGATGTGACAAATATAAAAGAATTTGATTTTGTTCAGTTCACCTGCGAATTATATAAAAATCCAGTATTAGAATATATAGAAGATATAATTAGAGTTATGGAAATGCAAATGGCTTTTTCACCTGAGCCACTAGAGAAGGGTGATGAATCTGCAGAACATAAAGTTAAAAGGCAAGTCTTAAAAGTTTTAAAAGATGATATGGAAGTCTGCAAAACTGAAAAATGTATAAAGTTTATTAGTGGTAATATTGGAAATAGTAATACAAAAGTTATAGTGCCGCTCGAGATAAAACATATGGCAGATAATTTAGATTATATTGAAGGAGCCAGAATTACTGTCCTTGGTAAGGTGGTAAAAATTCCGGATAATAACAAAACTGAAATAAATAATATTGATTTGCTTAGTGGAACATATTTTGATTATTTAAATGAGGAGTATTTTAAAGAGTTTAAAAACAGGTTTCTAAAAGATACAACTTTAATTAGAGATTATGATTCAAATAATCTTGTAATTGATGGACCAGTAATTGAGATTATACCTATAGCAATGTATGTTTAAATAAGTTATTATGATAAAAATAAAAAGTTATGCAAATGATAAAGCATAATATAATATATGGAGGAATTATGTTTATACCAAATGATGTGAAAACAATATTGGATACTTTAAAAAATAGCGGTTATGAAGCTTATATAGTCGGTGGGAGTGTACGTGATGCTACAATCGGAACAACTTTTCCTAAGGATTATGATATAACTACTAATGCTCTGCCACAAGAAATAATTAAAAGTTTTGATAAAACAATACCTACAGGTATAAAACATGGGACAATTACTGTTATGATAAATGCTGTTGGATACGAGGTTACAACTTATAGAATTGATGGTGAATATTTGGATAATAGAAGACCAAGTGTCGTAACTTTTGTTTCAAATCTACAAGAGGACTTAGCGAGGCGTGATTTTACCATAAATGCTTTAGCTTACAACGCGTCAGATGGTCTTATAGATTACTTTGAAGGTATTGAAGATTTAGAAAATAAAATAATTAGAGCTGTAGGCGAACCTAATAAAAGATTTAAGGAAGATGCATTAAGAATGCTTAGGGCCATACGGTTTGCAGCTAGTCTAGATTTTGATATAGAAGAAAAAACTATGATTGCTATAAAAAACAATTATAACCTTATATCAAATGTAAGTAATGAAAGGATTAGAGATGAACTATGTAAAATGTTAATATCCAATAATACTACAAAAGCTTTTAAATTATTAGAGGATACTAAATTGTTACAGGTCATATTACCAGAACTTCAAGCGACAGTAGGATTTAATCAAAAGAATCCCAACAATGACAAAGATATATTCTCACATATAATGGCGGTTGTAGAAAAATGTCCACCGGTTCTTAACATAAGAATGGCAGGACTACTTCATGACATAGCTAAACCGGATTGTTTTACTATGGATGAGAGTGGCATAGGGCATTTTTATGGTCATGATAAAAAGGGAGTTATAATAGCTGGTAAAATGCTTAGAAGACTTAAATTTGATAATGAGAGTATAACTGAAGTGGAGATTTTAGTGAAAGAGCATATGAATATATTAAATCCACCGACAGTTATTTCCGTAAAACGTCTTATTAATAGAGTCAGCACTAAATTAATATTTGACCTTTTTGTTTTGCAAAGAGCAGATGCTTTAGGGTCACGCTTTCCTCAAATTAGATTAGATGAAATTAATGAAGTTGAGAAACAGACGATAGATATTATAGAATCTAAGGTTCCACTATCTATAAAAGAGTTAGCGATAAGTGGAAAAGATTTAATCAATGAATTTTCTATAAGTCCAGGAATTGAGATAGGCAGTATGTTGAAATTTCTTTTAAACATAGTATTAGAAAACTCGGAGTTTAATACTAAAGAGAAACTTTTATCTATAATTCATGAAAAATATTATTTGAAATAAAAAGTATATATTACGCGTATTGCAAAACGATCAATGCATTATACGTAATATATACTTTTTTGCGTAAAAATAGATAGTATAAAACAATTAGTTAAGCACAAAATAAGAGGGCACGTAAAAACAAATGTAATTACATGAGAGAAGGTGTGTATATGAAAACTAATGAAATAATTACTGTTCTAAATGAAAATGGCGATAAAGTTGATTTAGAATTAATCGACGCTATTAAAATGGATGGAACTGATTATGTAATAGTTGGGCCCAAAGATTCAGATGAAGCATATGCTTATAAATCTGTTGTAGTTAATGGCGAAGTAGAATATAAATCAATAGGCCAAGGGGAAGAGTTTAAAAAAGTACTGAAAAAGTATAGTGAGCATTAATCCAAGAATATAAAAAATTATTTGATTCTATAATAATAGGTAAATAGGAGGATTTAGTATGAAGACTCGTGAACAAGCTAGTAAGGATAATTCTCGTAATTATATAAAAAAAGATACGAAATCACAAAAATCACATTCTAAAAACCAACTTATTCAAACTATAGAGGAAAGTGCATTCAATGATAGTGTTTATACAACTAATAAAAGTGAGTATGGTGGAAATAAGTCGGAATAACTAATAAAAAGATATTAATAAAAAGGGCAGGCATTTGTTATCTAAACTAAAATAGTATATAGTTTAGGTAAGGTTAGCTTGCTCTTTTTGTTATAAAACAATAAAAAAATATAAATTAAAAATAATAATCAGAAAGGAGTTAATATATGAAGAAAATATTTGAACAATTTCAAAAGCATTTAATGGAAGATTCTAAGCCTTCTATTTATTTTGATGAAATATTAAACAACCAAGATATTTTTACATTGTATCCATATACATTATTAAGAAGTTTGATAGACACTCCACAATCACCAGTCCATCATCCCGAGGGTAATGTATGGAAACATACAATGTTAGTTATAGATAATGCTGCAAGAAAAAAAGAACTTAGTGAGAATCCAATAGCTTTTATGTGGGCAGCTTTATTACATGATTTAGGGAAAGCACCTACTACAAAAGTTAGAGATGGAAAGATAACATCATATGATCATGATAAAATTGGTTCAGAACTCAGCAAAAGGTTTCTTTGCGCACTGACAAATGATGAAGAATTAATTAAACAGGTTACTGCTTTAGTTAGGTGGCATATGCAAACTCTTTTTATAACAAAAAATTTACCGTTTTCAAATTTGGAAGAAATGAAATCTGATATATCCATTAGGGAGATAGCGTTGTTATCACTATGCGATAGACTTGGTAGAGGTGATATGAATGAGACAAAAATCTGCGAGGAAAAAGAGAATATTGAATCTTTCATCAAAAAGTGTGAGGAGTGATGAGTTTTAATGGAGTATGAGGGAACAGTTTATAGACCACCTAGTGAGGCATATAGTCTTATTGTACAAGTTACTATTGGATGTTCACATAATGGATGTAAATTTTGTAGTATGTATAAAGATAAGAAGTTTAGAGTGCGTGAGTTAAAAGATATTATAGCAGATCTTGAGCAGGCTAAGTTAGATTATAGTGTAGTTAAGAGAATATTTTTAGCTGATGGGGATGCTTTAGTTCTTGAAACAAGTAAGTTGAGAATGATTTTATTAAAGATAAAAGAATTGTTTCCAGGGTGCGAGAGAGTGGGAGTTTATGCTACGCCTAAGGACATTTTAGCAAAATCATTAGAGGAGCTACGCGCTCTTAAGGAGCTAGGTATTGGAATTTTGTATCTAGGAGTTGAATCTGGAAGTAATGAAATATTAAAGAGTATAAATAAAGGTGTGACTGCCGAGAATTTGATTATTGCAGGACGAAAGGTTAAAGAAAGTGGAATAAAATTATCTACTACTTTGATTTCAGGTATTGGAGGTAGAGAAAAAATCAGTGAAAATGCTATAGAGTCTGCAAAACTTATAAGTGCTATTAATCCTGATTATGTTGGATTTTTAACTTTGATGTTAGAGAATGGAACACCTATATATAAAGATGTACAAGACGATATATTTCATATATTAACAGAGGATGAAGTAATGTTTGAGTTAAGAGAATTTCTTGAAAATGTAGAAGTTACTAATTGTATTTTTAGGAGCAATCATGCTTCAAATTATATATCGCTTTCGGGAACGATGCCAGGTGATAAGGATAAGTTACTTGCGGATATAGATCTAACACTTAAAGGTAAATATCTATACAAACAAGAGGAATATAGGAGATTATAATTAGATAAAAAGATATTTTTGCCCTAATATAAAATAAAAAAGGTGTGTAGATTATGAAAGAAAAAATTATTGGGTTACTTAAAGGTAGTGGAAATAATTTTGTGTCTGGTGAAAAGATTAGTGAAGTTTTAGGGGTTAGTCGCGCTGCTATTTGGAAACATATAAAGGGTATTAAAGAGGATGGGTACATAATTGAAGCTATTTCAAGAAAAGGTTATAGAATAATTTCATCACCTGATATACTTACCTTCGAGGAAATAAAAAATTATCTAAATACAGAGTGTATAGGTAAAAATATTATTTATTTTGATTCTATTGGATCAACAAATTCTAAAGCTAAGGAATTGGCTGAAGGTGGTAAAGTACATGGTACAGTTGTTATAAGCGAAGAACAAACCTCAGGACGTGGACGGATAGGCCGAGATTGGTTATCTCCAAAATATAAGGGGATATGGATGTCAATTATACTTAGACCTAATATAATTACGGAAAACATATCAAAAATAACACTTCTTGGCGCCGCCGCTGTTCAAAAAGCTATTATGAAAATGGGGGTTAAAACAAGTATTAAATGGCCTAATGATATAGTAATTAACAGTAAAAAAGTATGTGGTATATTGACAGAAATGAGTGGAGAAATAGATCATATAAATTACTTGGTTATGGGAATTGGAATCAATGTAAATCTAGAAAAAGAAGATATTACAACTGATCTAAAAGATGTTGCTACTTCTATTAAGATCGAAAGTGGTAAACCTATGGATAGAAAGTTACTGCTTGCAAATATATTAAATATATTTGAAGAGTTCTACACTGATTTTGTAGAAAATGATAGTATAAAAGAAACTTTAGATATATGTAGAAAAAATTCTATACTTATAGATAAAGAAATTCAATTAATAAATAGAGGAAAAGTAAGAATAGCTAAAGCAATTGACATAAGCGATAAAGGTGAATTAGTTGTTGAGAATTCTAGCGGTAATACAGAACATATTGTGTCAGGAGAAGTTTCTATTCGCGGAATATATGGATATAGTGATTAATTATCTCCTTCGAAATTGTAATCATATTCGTAGAAGGTATTATCTTAATATAGTTATGGTATAATTTATCATGATTTAGGTTAAAATAATTTAAATCTGTATTTTTATGTGGACAGGTTAGTGAGGTTAACGGTATAATGTGTTTATTAAGCTTGAAAGGAGAATTGTCATGGAAGAAAATAAAATTATTACGATGCTCGATGAAGATGGAGAAAAGGTTGATTTTGAAATAATTGAAATTATTGAATTAGATGAAAATAAATATGCATTATTAGCTCCGATAGGAGAGGAAGAAGATGCTTTTGTCTATAAAATAGAATTAGTAGACGATAAAGAACAATATATTGCAGTAGAAGATGAGGAAGAATTCGCAAAAGTACTAGAAGAATATGAATCTACATTTGAAGAATAAGTAAATAGGCCAATAGACCATTTGGGTTTATTGGCTTTTTATTATAAATATTATATAACTAATGTACAAATTTGAGGAGGAAAAGGTTTGAATTACGTTGCGGTTGATATGGAAGCACTTATAGAAACAATTTCACACGTTGATGATAATTTAGGAAAAAGTTATCTGGATTCGCTTACTGGTGAGGTTATATATATTCCTACAGAAGTAAGTTTAGCCTTAGAAAAAGGGACATTGAAGGAAGATACCTTCGATAATTGGTTAAAAGAGTTTGTTAATATAGCTATACTAATTAATGAGGATAAGGAAAATAGATATTTAATTACTCCACTAATAGACGAAGAGTTTTATATAAAATCTATGAAGGAATATGTTAAGAGTAAAATTAGTAATTCTGATTTAAAATTAGAATTAACGCAGGCATTAAAAGGCGAGGAACCTATAAAGAAATTTAAGCATATTCTAATGGATAAACAAAATACAATGGATGTAAGCGAAGATGATGAATGCACAACAAATGCGTGGTATAAATATGAAGATAAATGCATAAAGGAATTTGTTATAGAATGGTTAAAATCAAATAATATCGAATTAAAATACTTGAATTAAATTATAAGGTTATAAGCAGTGTTATGGGGGTATGTACATGTTAGTATATCAAGTAGCAATAAGGCTTGCACTTGCAGTTTTAGTTGGTGGTTTAATTGGATATGACAGACAGTTTAAAAATAGGCCAGCTGGGTTTAGAACGCATATACTAGTATGTTTAGGTGCGGCAATTACTTCAATGATACAATTATATTCTATTCAAGAGACAACAAATATGATTTTGATGCATCCAGAGCTTCAATCTGCTATGAAAGTAGATATAGGAAGATTAGGAGCACAAGTTATTACAGGAGTAGGGTTTTTAGGGGCGGGTACTATTATACATGATAAAGGCTCAATAAAAGGGCTTACTACTGCAGCAAGTATATGGACAGTTGCATGTATTGGCCTTGCAATTGGACTAGGTTATTATACTTTAACTATATTATCAACAATATGTATTTATATAGTGTTAGTATTTCTTAAGACTTTTGAAAATAAAATTTTTAAAAACACTAATGTTTTAAAGTTAGAAATTCAATATGTTAACAAAAAAAACATGGTAGAAAAATTAGAAAAATATTTTGACAGTGTGAGTATAAAAGTTAAAAATATAGAATTCGTGATTGATGATGAAGATGATGAAAATAATGAAGATGAAAAGTCAGAGTATAGTACAACAATGTATACAATTCTGGCACCAAGGTACATTAAGAGTAGTGGTATTGTTCAAAAATTGTGTGCCTTTGATGAAATCTATAAAGCTGAGATAATGTAAATAAGTATTCTAATATCTTTATTTGTAAAAAAAATATATTAGACATATCTCAATCAATAAGATATAAGTTAAAGTATAAAGTAGGTTTTTAAATTTGTTCATAGTTATCACCCCATATATATATTGTATGTTAAAGATGGTGGTAACATAATTAAAACTAATAAATATTATATATAAAAATTAGTAACATAAAGGGGCTGTCTCACAATAGAAAATAATTTCTATTGTGAGATGGCTCTTTTTTCTTTTATAAATACAAAAGTGAATTCCGAGGAATTCACTTT
>ERZ1463037.113-NODE-113-length-12769-cov-5.966966_pt1 | contig 12769 bp, 9 predicted proteins | sample MGYA00564484_ERZ1463037 | MGnify/ENA primary metagenome ERZ1463037 (study PRJEB39244, sample SAMEA3635151) | Helicobacter pylori | study: EMG produced TPA metagenomics assembly of PRJEB11511 data set (Assembly of a 5300-year-old Helicobacter pylori... | reverse complement strand
GATCCGGATGGTGACTGGAGTTCAGACGTGTGCTCTTCCGATCTTGCAAAACACTTTCAACCATAAATAAGGAATAAATGTAAAAAAATATAAAAATAATTATAATTTTCAATATATTCTACTGAATAAGTGAATATGATGATGATAAACCATTATAAGAAGTTGTAAACAAATGATGAATTATAAAGGAATTTCGGTTTGGATATATGTTGAAATATGTCAATATCGCTATATAATAAGAGTAATAGTAGTTAGTTGCAACTAATATGGAAGTACTTTGTGTAAAAATATATGCAATAAAAAGGAAAGAGAAAATGTTGAAAGTATAATAAATATTTAGTGGGGGATGAATTTTATGAAGAGAGTTTTAATTACAGATGATGCAACATTTATGAGGATGTCATTGAAAAGTATGCTTGTAAAGTGTGGATTCGAAATAGTTGGAGAGGCTGAAAACGGATTAGTAGCGATAGAGAAATATAAGATTCTTAAACCGGATATCATAACTCTTGATATTACAATGCCAATAATGGATGGGCTCGCTGCATTAAAAAATATAAAGGCATTTGATAAAAATGCTAAAGTCATTATGATTTCGGCTATGGGGCAAGAGTCGATTGTTAGAGAAGCTATAATTTCAGGTGCAATGGGGTTTGTAATAAAACCATTTACCCAAGAAACGATAACAAAAGCTTTTAGTAAATTCTAATAGACTTATCAACATTTAAAAGTGAAAAATTTCACAAATAGGATAATTGAGTGCTGACTTATGAAATTTTATAAAAACTCAAAAAACGAAAAAATCATTAAGTAATAATGATTTTGGAAAATATTAAGAGAAAACATGGATAATTAAGGGGGAACAAATTATGAAATGGTTTTATAATATGAAACTTAGTAAAAAGTTAACGTTTGGATTTATTATTATTGCAGTAATTGCAGGTGTAATAGGATTAGTTGGTATTTTTAGCCTTAAGGCAACACAAACAAAATCGGAAAATATCATTACTAACTATGGAAATTCACAAGGTCAATTAGGGTTTATATCTGAAGCATTTCAAAAAACTAGAACAGTCGCAAGGGACCTTATAATAGAAACTAAGGATACTAATTATAAAAAATATCAAGATCAAATAGTTGTAAATGACCAAATAATAGTGAAATATATGGCAGAGTTTAAAAAAACGGTACAATTGCCAGAAGAACTTTTAAGTTATAATAAATTAGAAAAATCAATAAGTGATTATAACATTTCTCGGGATAAAGTTATAACATTAGCTATTAATAATAAGAATGCACAAGCTTATATATTATTAAAGAGTGAAGCTGGAATACTTGGGGAAATAGCAGCAAAAAATCTTGATGACAATATAGAGCAGAATTTAACAATTGGAAGTCAACTAACTAGAGATGCACAAAATTCATCAAATCGAATAATAGTAATACTTATTGTTATCGTTGTATTGTCAGTGATTTTATCGTTATTACTTGGGTATTTTATATCAAGGATAATAGGGAATTCAATTAAAAAATTACTTGTAGTAGCTGATAATATTTCAGAAGGTAACCTAAATGTTGAGGTAGATATAGATACTAAAGATGAAGTTGGGGATTTAGCAAAATCATTTAGTAAAATCATTGTAGCTATAAAATCACTTACAAGTGATGCAAATATGCTAGCAGATGCAGCAGTAGCAGGTAATTTAGATACAAGAGCGGACATATCTAAACACAGTGGAGATTACCAAAAGATTGTAGAGGGTGTAAATAATACTCTTGACGCAATTATTAATCCAATAAATGAATCTAGAAGAGTACTAGCAAAGATGGCATTAAATGACCATACTTTGAGTATGACGGGGTCTTATAAAGGAGCTATGAAGGACTTTGCAGAAGATATTAATTCTGTTCATGCTAGAATTTCAGCTGTAGTAAAATTGTTAGTGGAAATATCTGTTGGCGATATAAAAGGGCTTGAAGGACTTATAAGTGTTGGCAAAAGGTCTGAGAATGATGAATTAATGCCTTCAATGATAGTAATGATGTCAACAATTCAAGATCTTGTAGCAGAAGCAAGTATGATAGCAGACTGCGCAGCAAGAGGTAATCTCGAGACAAGAGGTGATATTTCAAAATTCAAGGGTGGATATCGTGAAGTTATAGATGGATTTAATAGGGCACTGGATGCTATGGAAGATCCAATTAATGAATCAGCAGATGTATTAAAGAAAATGGCAAATGGAGACTTAACTGTTAGTATGACTGGTAATTATCAAGGTAGTTATTTAGTCATAAAGGATTCTCTGAATTATACCTTAGAGGCTTTTAATGAACTATTAGGAAGTATTACTGACGCATCTGATGAGGTTTTATCTGGATCTAACCAAGTATCTGATGGTAGCCAGGCTTTATCACAGGGAACCACAGAGCAAGCAAGCTCAATAGAAGAATTAACTTCTTCAATAACACAAGTAGCAGCTCAGACTAAGCAAAATGCAGTCAATGCTAGTCAAGCAAATGAACTGGCACTTAATGCTAAGGAAGGAGCAGTACTTGGAAATTCTCATATGAAAGAGATGCTTAAATCTATGGAAGATATAAATGAGTCATCATCAAATATATCAAAAATAATTAAGGTTATTGATGATATTGCTTTTCAAACTAATATGCTTGCACTAAATGCAGCGGTTGAAGCAGCAAGAGCAGGCCAGCATGGTAAAGGATTTGCGGTAGTAGCAGAGGAAGTAAGAAATCTTGCAGCAAGAAGCACTAATGCTGCAAAGCAAACTGCAGATCTAATTGAAGGCTCAATTAAGAAAGTAGAGTTCGGGACAAAAATTGCCAATGATACTGCAGATTCTCTTAATGAAATAGTAACTGGAGTATCTAAGGCGGCTACTCTAGTTGGGGAAATAGCAGCGGCTTCAAATGAGCAAGCAACTGCGATATATCAGATAAATAAGGGCATAGAGCAAGTTTCAGATGTTGTTCAAACTAATTCAGCAACCGCAGAGGAAAGCGCAGCATCTAGCGAGGAGCTATCAAGCCAAGCGTCATTACTTAAGAGCATGGTAGGAAAATTCAATCTAAAAAGAGGCACGACTTCACATTATAATGGAGTATCTTTGGGGTTACCCAAAAATCAAACTCGATTAGAAAACAGATCCTTTGCTTATGATGAGGTTGCAGTAACTAAAAACAAACCTAAAATATCATTGAGCAATGAGGAGTTTGGAAAATATTAATTTAAAGAATTATATAATAATCTAAACAAAGGAGGAGGTAGCATTTATGTCAAATGGTGGAACAACTAGAGAGCCAATGCTTGAAATATATCTTTTTGAAGCTACGCAACTAATGGAGCAGCTTGAAGAAATTAGCATTGAATGTGAAAAAAATAAAAGCATTGATACAGAACATATAAATGAAATCTTTAGAATAATGCATACCATAAAGAGTTCATCAGCTATGATGATGTTCAATAATATATCTGTTTTAGCACATTCAATGGAGGATTTATTTTATTTTATTAGAGAAAATAAAGCAGTAAATATAGATTTTGAAAGCTTGTTTGATTTAGTGCTTTTAGGTATTGATTTTATAAAAGGTGAGGTTTCAAAAATTGAAAATGATGAGAATGCTGACGGATTTAGTGAAGAATTAGTGCTGAAAAGTTCAAATCTTCTAAGTGTTATGAAAGAAGCTAATGTTGTTACAAGCGATATTATAGAAACTCATACAGTGGAAGATAGTAATTATATTATAAGTGCTTATGAAAATCAGGATTTAGAGGCTAGACAGAAATACACTGTAAGAATTTTTTATGAAGATGGTTGTGAGATGGAAAATGTACGCGCATATACTGTAATTCATAATCTTAAGGACATAGTATCCGAGATGTACTACATTCCTGAAGATATAATAGAGAGTAATGACAGTGTAGAAATTATTCGTAAAAATGGGTTTCTAGTAGGATTTGCTACTTCTATAGATCACGAAAAAGTTGCAGAAAAACTAAATGAAATTATTTTCTTAAGAGATTTAGAACTTCTTCAAGTGGAAGAATATCCAGAAGAAATTAAAAAGGTAAAGGCAAAAAACATAATTCAACTTGAAGGGCCTCTAGAGATGATAGAAACTTTGGGGGATAAAGAACTTATTCAAATAGAATCTATTCAAATTGATCAAGTAGAAAAAGTAGATACAAATAAAGAAGAAGTTGAGCATATTACTAAAGTAGCAAAACAGCAAAGTATAATAAGTGTAAATATTTCTAAATTGGATATGCTTTTAGATTTAGTAGGTGAAATTGTTATATCAGAGGCAATGGTTACAAAAAATCCGGATTTAGAGGGCCTTTCCCTAGATAATTTTAATAAAGCTTCTAGGCAACTTAGAAAACTTACTAATGAATTACAAGATGTTGTAATGTCTATACGAATGGTACCAGTATCTATGACTTTTCACAAAATGAATAGAATAGTAAGAGATATGAGTAAAAAGCTAAATAAAGAGGTTGAACTAGAAATTATAGGTGAGGAGACAGAGGTAGATAAAAATATAATTGATCATATATCAGACCCACTTATGCATCTAGTTCGGAACTCATTAGATCATGGTATAGAAGATAAAGAGGAGAGAATAGCCTCTGGTAAACCTCCAATTGGAAAAATCACATTGGAAGCGAAAAATGCTGGCGGTGATGTATTTATCATTGTTCGCGATGATGGACGTGGTCTTGATAAAAGCAAAATATATGAAAAGGCTAAACTTCAAGGATTAGTTACAAAAAATGAGGATGAACTAACCGATAAAGAAATTTTTGCGTTCATTCTGTTGCCTGGATTTTCTACTAATGAAAATGTTACAGAATATTCAGGGCGTGGGGTTGGGATGGATGTAGTTAAAAAAAATATTGATAGTATTGGTGGATCAATATCAATCGAAAGTGTGATGGGACGTGGAAGTATAATATCGATTAAAATTCCTTTAACACTCGCAATAATTGATGGACTTGAGGTAGCTGTTGGAATTTCTAAATATACAATACCTATTACATCCATTAAAGAGTCATTTAAACCAAAAGAGAATGAGGTAATTGAAGATAGTGATGGAAACGAAATGATAATGATAAGGGGAGAAGCATATCCAATATATAGGCTTCATCGATTATTTAATGTAAATACAAAGGTAACCACGCCAACTGATGGGATAATGGTGCTTGTAGAAGACAATACGAAATCTGCATGTTTGTTTGTAGATTCATTAATTGGAGAACAACAGGTTGTTGTTAAGGCACTACCAACCTATATTAAGAAAGCCAAAGGAATTGCTGGATGTACAATCCTCGGCGATGGGAATATAAGCCTTATTATAGATGTAAGTGGAATTTTAGATAGATAAAACAAAAAAGGTGGTTAAAAAAATGGCAGAAATTTTAGAAGAAATTATGGAAACAGCTGAGGATACTCAAAAAGGAAAATTTTTAACATTTTCTGTTGGTAAGGAGGCTTATGGTATTGAAATTAAGTTTGTAACAGAAATAATTGGTATACAGGAAATAACAGAGGTGCCTGAGTTACCTGATTATGTAAAAGGAATTATAAATCTTCGTGGAAAGATTATACCAGTTATTGATGTAAGACTTAGATTTAGAAAAGAGCCAAAAGATTATAATGATAGGACATGCATAGTTGTAATTAATATTAAGGAAACTACTGTTGGACTTATTGTGGATAATGTAGCTGAAGTAATCAATATAGACGATAGTAATATTGTTCCACCACCACAAATGAAAACAGGTTTTCATAACCGTTATGTTAGGGGAATAGGGAAAGTAGGAAATGAAGTTAAGCTTCTGCTCGATTGTGATAAGTTACTTAATGATGAAGAATTAGATAAAATTATTGAAACAGCATAATAAGGGGGAATAATAAATGAAGTTATTTAACAACTTAAAAGTAGGCACAAAAATATTATGTGGGTTTTTTATGGTGGCAATTATTGCTACAATAATCGGAATAGTGGGTATTATTAATTTAAATACCATATCTAATAAAGATACTGAGATGTATAAGAAAATGACAGTACCCATGAGTAATCTTTATAATATGAATCAAGCTTTTCAAAATACTAGGTCAAATTTGAGAGATATGATTATGTCATCTAATGCAAAAGAGATGCTAGAGTACGAGAGACAAATAAACGATAATAACGCAAGTTTCACTAAAGATTCTAATGAATTTAAAACAACTACCATAAGTGTAGCAGGTAAAGAACTTATAAAAAACACTGATGATTCTGTAATAGCTTATGAGAAAGTAGCAGCCGATGTAATATTACTAGCAAAACAAAACAAGGATGACCAGGCAATAAGCCTTATGAATAGTGAAGGTGTAAAAACAAATGATTTACTTGCACAAGACATGAAAAAGATGTCAGAAGCAAAGATTGCTCTTGCTAAAGCAGCTTCTGATTCAAATACAGCGACTGCAAGCAGTTCAATAAAGTTAATGTTAATTTTTATAATAATTGGAGCGACACTTGCAATTGGTTTAGGGGTAATAATTTCAAAATCAATTACTAAACCAATAAAGAAGTTAGTTGATTATGCAGATAGAATTGCACTTGGGGATGTTGACATAGAAATTACTGAAACATCAAAGGATGAGACAGGAACTTTAATGGATGCTTTTAAGAAAATGGTTGAGAATATACGTGAAAATGCAGCAGCGGCAGAGAGTGTATCTAAAGGAGATTTTAATGTAGTGATAAATCCTAAATCTGATAAGGATGTACTTGCAAAAAGCTTAATTCTAGTTGTTTCCGCGGTTAAAAATCTTGAAAAAGAAACAAATATGTTAATAAAGTCATGTGTTGAAGGGAAATTAGCTACAAGAGGAGATGCTGATAACTTTAACGGAGGGTATAAAAATATAGTGGAAGGTATAAATAATATATTAGATGCCGTTATCGAACCGATTAAAGAAGCATCATCAGTACTTCAGGAAATGGCAAATGGAAACTTAAAGGTAAGTATGAAAGGTGATTATAAAGGGGATCATGCAGATATCAAAAATGCATTAAATGACACTATAAATTCTTTATCCTCTTATGTAACTGAAATTTCACAGGTTTTAGATGAAATGTCTAATTCTAATCTTAAACTATCAATTAACAATGAATATAAAGGCGATTTTGCACAAATTAAGGATGCTTTAAACCTTATAGTTCAATCTTTTAATGAAGTATTTACGGAAATAAATAATGCTGCAGACCAAGTATCAGCAGGCTCAAACCAAGTTTCAGATGGAAGCCAGGCATTGTCTCAGGGAACAACAGAGCAAGCAAGTTCCATAGAAGAATTAACTGCATCTATAACGCAGGTAGCAGCTCAGACTAAGCAAAATGCAGTAAGTGCTAGCCAAGCAAACGAACTTGCACTTAATGCTAAGGATGGAGCTGTGCTTGGAAATTCTCACATGAAAGAGATGCTTAAATCTATGGAGGATATAAATGAGTCATCTTCTAACATATCCAAAATAATTAAGGTTATTGATGATATAGCATTCCAAACCAATATGTTAGCGTTAAACGCTGCAGTGGAAGCTGCAAGAGCAGGGCAACATGGGAAAGGGTTTGCGGTAGTTGCGGAGGAAGTAAGAAATCTTGCAGCAAGAAGCACTAATGCAGCTAAGCAAACTGCAGATTTAATTGAAGGGTCTATTAAGAAAGTTGAGTTTGGAACCAAAATTGCAAATAATACCGCGGAATCTCTTAATGAAATAGTTATAGGGGTATCGAAAGCTGCAACTCTAGTTGGAGAGATTGCGGCAGCTTCAAATGAACAGGCGACTGCAATATACCAAATTAATAAGGGCATAGAACAAGTTTCAGATGTTGTTCAAACTAATTCTGCAACTGCAGAGCAAAGTGCAGCAGCTAGCGAAGAACTTTCAAGTCAGGCATCCATGCTTAAAAATATGGTAGGAAAGTTTAAATTAAAAAGAAGTGATATGACATCTTATAGTGAAGTAGCTTTAAAATCTCAGAAAAATATAATTTCTTCTAAAAACAAATCTCTAGCACATTCTGAGGCAGCAGCAACTAAACATAAACCTAGAATATCTCTTAGCAACAGTGATTTTGGTAAATACTAAAAATATATTAAGGCCATGCTTTGAAGTTCTAATATAGACCATGGTTTTTAATAAAAATAAAGGTGATATAATGATAACGTTAAAGGAAAGTGAATTTAGAGAACTTACAGGTTATATGAAAGCAAATTATGGAATCAATCTTACAGAAAAAAAACTTCTTATAGAGGGTCGCCTTAGCAATATGATTATAGGAAAAGGATTTACTAATTTTTCGGATTACCTACAATTCGTTTTTAATGATCCCTCAGGAAATGAAATTAGTATACTTATAAACAAGCTAACTACAAATCATACTTATTTTATGAGAGAAGTCGAGCATTTTAATTATTTTAGGGATACTGTTATGCATTACTTAGAGTCAACTTGTAAAAATAAAGATTTAAGAATATGGAGCGCAGGATGTTCCAGTGGTGAGGAACCATACACCCTGGCCATGATAATTGCAGATTATTTTGGAAATCAAAAATCTATGTGGAATACTAAAGTACTGGCTACAGACATATCCCAAAAGGTACTAGAAGTAGCTCAAATGGGTGCTTATTCAAGGGATGCTGTAGATACAATACCTAAATATTGGAGACTTAAATATTTTAGTAAAGTTGATGATGAAAATTATCAAATTGGCCAGGAAATAAAAAATGAAGTAATATATAGAAATTTTAATTTGATGACTGAGATTTTTCCTTTTAAAAAAAAGTTCCATGTTATATTTTGTAGGAATGTAATGATATATTTTGAGCCAAAAACAAAGATGGAATTAATAAAAAAATTTTACGACATGACTGAAATAGGTGGTTATCTTTTTTTAGGTCATTCTGAGTCTGTAAATAAAAATGAAACTAATTATAAATATATTATGCCAGCTGTTTATAGGAAAGGATAGGTAATAATGAGTATATTAAAAAAAATAAGGGTGTTAGTTGTCGATGATTCTCTACTTTTTAGAGAAACGATAGCTAGAGGAATAGGTGCAGATAGGGGTATAGAAGTAGTTGGAACTGCAGGAGATGCATTCGAGGCAAGGGATAAAATAATAGAGCTTGAGCCGGATGTTATGACTTTAGATGTAGAAATGCCAAAGATGAATGGTATAGAATTTTTGAAAAGGCTTATACCTCAATATCCAATACCAGTTGTGGTAGTAAGTGCCGTAAGTGATAATGTTTTTGATGCTTTGAATGCTGGCGCAGTGGATTTTGTTACAAAAATTAATTCAATAAATGGTAGTAGCAAGGAAGTTTTTATAAATGAATTAATTATAAAAATAAAAATCGCTTCAATGGCTAAGGTAGGAAATATCAAAAAAGACATTATAAATAAGAGGCGTACTGATAAAATAAACTCAAGAAGTGGTGATACAATAATTGCTATTGGCGCATCCACAGGTGGAACGCAAGCTATTCTTGAAGTAGTTAAGGGATTTCCTATAGATATGCCTGGTATTTTAATAACACAGCATATGCCTCCTGTATTTACAAAAATGTATGCTGATAGGTTAAATAATCTTTGCCTAATGGATGTTAAGGAAGCTGAAACTGGTGATATCGTTCTTCCAGGGAAAATTCTTATTGCACCAGGAGACAGACATATGGAATTAATGCGTCGTGGAAATAATTATTACGTGGAATGCTCTACTGGCGAAAAGGTGAATGGACATTGCCCATCAGTAGATGTACTATTTAATTCAGTTGCAGAGAAAGCAGGAAGTGCGGCCATTGGAGTTATTCTAACGGGAATGGGCTATGATGGGGCAAAAGGTCTTATGAAAATGAAGCAAAGAGGGGCTTATACTATAGGTCAAGATGAAAAGTCAAGTGTTGTTTACGGAATGCCAAAGGTGGCCTATGATATTGGCGGGGTTATTAAACAGGCATCTTTAAAAAATATACCTCAGTTAATTTATTCAATTATAGAAAATGGAAAGTAATAGAGTAAATAGAACATATAGAGATGATTGTTTAAATAAACTTTAGAATACTTTTAAAAAAATATTGACAAAAAAAAGGTCATAAAGTATACTAATCTAAAACATGGAAATAAATTTGAATATTGTGAAAACTGTGACAGGGAAAGTAGACATTCTTCATATTCTTAGAGAGTGGGGACGGTGTAAACCCATAAATGGTTAATGTTGAAACTCACCCTTGAGTTGTAAGCTGAAATTATATGGTTTATATATTATATATAAACCATATAGGGTAAGCCGTGCCGGTGTATATTAATTATACACCGTTATAAAACGAAGATATAAAATGGGTGGTACCGCGATAGACTTTTCGCCCCAATGGGATGAGGTCTTTTTTTTATACTCAAAATTCTAATTTACATAAAATTGAAGGAGGTACAAAAATGAAAGTTGCGGAAGCAATAATTAAGTGTTTACAAGAAGAAAACGTGAAAATAGTGTTTGGTTATCCAGGGGTTCCGGTTGGTCCTTTATATGAAGCGTTAAGGAAGTCTGATATAGAACATATATTGGTAAGACATGAACAGGCGGCAGGACATAGTGCTAGTGGGTATGCTAGGGCAACAAGGTCTATAGGCGTATGTATTGCAACGTCAGGACCTGGTGCTATTAATCTTATAACGGGCATTGCAACTGCCTATGCAGACTCTATACCAATGATTGCAATAACTGGGCAAGTTAGAACAGACCTAATTGGAAAAGATGTTTTTCAAGAAGCGGATATAATTGGAGCAACAGACTCTTTCACAAAAAATAGTTATCTAGTTAAGGATGCAAAAGATATACCAAGAATCATGAAAGAGGCGTTTTATATAGCAAGAACTGGCAGACCAGGTCCGGTACTTGTTGATATACCACTAGATATTCAAAATACAGAAATTGAATTTGAATATCCAAGTGAAATTAGTATAAGAGGTTACAAACCTACTGTGAATGGGAATAAAAGGCAAATAAAAAAAGCATTAGAAAAGATTAAAAATAGTCGGAAACCTCTTATTTGTGTGGGTGGGGGAGTTATGTCCGCCAAAGCTGAACAGGAGTTAATAAAATTTATAGAAAAATCTAAGATCCCCATGGTACACACATTAATGGGTAAGGATGGAATCCCATCAAAATATCCTTATAATGTTGGATTAATTGGGTCACATGGTTTTAAATATGCAAATAAAGCAGTAGCTGATGCTGATGTTCTAATTCTTGTTGGGACAAGAGTTGCAGATAGAGCAACAGGTGGATCTAAGAGTTTTGGAAAAATGGCGGATATTATCCATATTGATGTTGATCCTGCAGAGATAGGTAAAAATCTTAGTGCTCTTATTCCAGTAGTTGGAGATTGTAAAAAAATATTACAAGAACTTACTGATGGAGTAACGCAAATCGATACAAAAATGTGGATGGATCAAATTACAACGTGGAAAAAAGAATATGTTAAAATTAGGGAAACTGGAGCAAAAGTAAATCCACAATATGTTTTAGAGCTTTTATCACAAATGATAGAAGAAGATGCCTTGATTACTGCAGACGTAGGGCAAAATCAAATTTGGACCTCACATTATCTTGATATGGTTGGTAACAGAAGATTTTTAACTAGTGGGGGACTTGGAACAATGGGATATTCGATTCCGGCCTCAGTTGGCTGTAAGTTTGCTTTCCCAAAGAGACGTGTTGTTGCAGTAATGGGAGATGGAAGCTTTCAAATGAGTATGTCTGAGCTTGGAACTATAAAACAAAATCATTTGAATATAATATTCTTATTATTTAACAATTCAAATCTTGGTATGGTTCGGGAGTATCAAAGCAATGTATATAAAAATACTTACGGTGTGAGTTTATGTGAAAATCCTGATTTTGTGAAGCTTGTAGAATCTTATGGACTTTGTGGAAAAAGAGTTAACTCTAATTCAGAATTAAAAGGAGTTCTTGAAGAAGCGATGGCAAGTAATAAAGCTTTTTTGATAGAATGTATTGTAAGCGAAGAAGAGAGTACCTTATAGAAGGGAGTGTAAATTATGAATAAATACATTTTATCTATTTTAGTTGAAAATCATTCAGGGGTTTTAAGCAAAATGGCCGGTTTATTTACACGTAGAGGTTATAATATTGATAGTTTAACTGTTAGTATTACAGATGATCCTACTATTTCGCGTATGACAATTGTAGTAAGTGGGGATGAACAAATCACTGAACAGATTGTAAAACAATTGAATAAACTTATAGATGTAATAAAAATATTAGAGTTAAGTCCTGAGAAATCTGTCTCTAGAGAAGTGGCACTTATAAAAATGGCGCTTGATCAAGGTACTAGATCTTTTATTATAGAAACGGTAAATATATTCAAATGTAATATTGTAGAGATGAATGCAAAGAGTATTATAATTGAGATAACTGGAAATGAAGAGAAGGTATCTTCATTCATTGAGTTAATGCGGCCTTATGGAATTAAGGAAGTTGTCCGTACAGGACTTGCAGTGTTGCAAAGGCGATCAGAAACAGATTAGTAATAATTTATAAAAAACTTATGATCGCTCCATTTTCATGATAACCTAATATGAAATTTCTCGCATTTTATGTATTAAGACGTAATGTGGTGTAATATAGTATAGAGTGTTAAGATCGGAAGAGCACACGTCTGAACTCCAGTCAC
>ERZ1463037.112-NODE-112-length-12839-cov-23.881180_pt1 | contig 12839 bp, 13 predicted proteins | sample MGYA00564484_ERZ1463037 | MGnify/ENA primary metagenome ERZ1463037 (study PRJEB39244, sample SAMEA3635151) | Helicobacter pylori | study: EMG produced TPA metagenomics assembly of PRJEB11511 data set (Assembly of a 5300-year-old Helicobacter pylori... | reverse complement strand
CGGACTAACGGCCATGCATTGCACGGCAGGGATTACAATAATAGATTATATCATTCCATTCAAAAAAAATCAAGTAATTATTCCTTAGCAACTCATTTTTCTTTATTTACTCTATTTTCTTTTATTATTTTCTTTACTCCTGAGTCAAACTTAACTCTTGTAAGCATAACTATTCTTGAACATCCTAAACATTTTATTTTAATATCCGCACCCAATCTAATGATTTCCCAGTCTTTACTGCCGCATGGGTGAACTTTTTTCATTTCAACAATATCCCCTAAATTAAACACTTTCATCAATCATCCCACCTTCAATTAATTATTAAATCATCTTTTTCAAAAATATTATCATCTGCGTAGACACTGCACCATAATCATTTATACTATATGGTAATACTTTTTACACATTCTCCATTCTTCTTAAAAATTTCTTTCACTTTAATATTATCTGATTTTATAAGGCTAATAATGCCTTGAATATTTTTTTCATTAACCTTTAAACTAATTCCACAACTTTTAGTTATAACCGTTGGTGTAGGAATAACTACTACATTAATTTGTTTTTTTATAGTTTCTCTTTCCGCTTTCATAGCTTCATGTGTATTTTGAAACGTTACTATGTAATATGTGTTATTTGTTTTTCACCCTATTTCTTTTCCTTATAAGCTCTGTATTTTCTAAAGCAGTTATTTTATATACATTTACCTAGTCTTCGATTATAATATAGTATTATATGGAAATTAAAAAACATTTGTTTAAAATATAATAAACATAGTTTTATTATAAGCTATTTATAGTTTTAATTATATGGAAAAAAATTTAAACAATATTATTTATAATAATATTAAATATCTATTTTTCTATAAAATATATGAAAAGTATGAAAAGTATTAATCTATTATTTAAAATTGGAGGAATTTATGAAAATATATTTAGATAATACATCTACTACATTCCCTAAACCACCAAAAGTATATACGTCAATGATGAATTATATGATGAACATTGGCTCAAATCCAGGTAGGGGAGCATCAAGTACTTCGCTTGCTGGGAATCAAGTTATTCTAAATTGCAGATATGCATTAATAAATTTTTTTCATTTTGATAAAGTTGAAAATGTAATTTTCACTCCTAATGTTACTACTTCATTTAATGTTTATGGTAATACTTGTACCTCTAAAACAACTGCTACTATCTCTATTAATTCAACTAAAATCGACAATTCTAAGCTTGGCTTTATCCTAGACAATGAATATGGAATTATAACAAGATCTGGCCTTCACTGTGCACCACTTGCGCATAAAAGCATTGGAACCTACCCATCCGGTACTTTGAGGTTTGGTATTGGTCCATTTAATAATATTAAAGACATTAACTATACACTTAACTCTCTTAATTCTATTATTAGAAAGGTGTGATTTTAATTACATGGAAAACATACTAAAAAAAATAGATAAATTAACTATCTTTTTCGTCTTATATACGTTTGTTTTTATATTTTTTTTTGGAACTATAACCTATACTCTCCCCTTTGTATTTGCCTTCATTTTAGCCTCATTCCTTAAAATTCCAACAAGATATTTAATGATAAAGTTTAGGATTAAAAATACTACAGCTTCTTTGTTTACAACTAGCATACTTTTCACTGTTATTATTGCATTACTTTCGCTAGTTATCACCACTTTAACTTCAGAATCAATACAACTTGGAAAAAACATTCAATCATATATCACTTTAAACAAAGAAATTCTATTTAATTTCTTTAATAATTTACAGAATTACTATAAAAATTTAGATCCAAGTATAATTAGTAATATTGAATCAAATATTACTAATTATATAACTAAAACAATAAATATTAGTATGAATGCATCCACAAAGATATTTTCACAAACTCTAGATATAGTCTCTACCATACCTTATGTTTTAATGGTTTTATTATTTACATTACTTACTACATATTTTTTCACCAAAGATTTGTCATCTTTAAACAGAAAAACCTTTAATATAATTCCTCCGAGTAGTGAAGATAGAATCCGTTATATATTTGATGAGTCAAAAAAAATGCTTAAAAACTATTTACTTTCTTACTTACTTATAATCACAATAACATTTTTAGAAACATTAGTTGTTTTCTTAGTTTTCAAGGTTAAATATGCCGTAACATTAAGTATATTATGTGGAATATTTGATTTGCTTCCCATTTTTGGTATAGGTGCTATATATCTTCCCATAATAATAATATTTTTTATTTTTAAAAATGTTATCGCAGCTTTAGGCCTTCTAATATCTTATATAATTATAACTATAATTAGGCAAGTTATTGAACCTAAGATTGTTTCTCAATCATTAGGCCTTCACCCAGTTGCAGTACTTGCTGCTATCTTCATTGGACTTAAATCAAATGGTATTATTGGAATATTATTTTGTATGTTTTTATTAATATCTTACAATATTTTGAAAAAAGTTAATGTATTATAGCATATAAAACCTCCTATGTGGACAAAATCCAAATAGGAGGTTTTATTATTATGGATAAAGTTGTTTTAGATTCTATGTCACGAGACTGCATTTTTAAATTAAGAGATATTATAAGTCAATATATTTTCCCCATTGTTAATTCATCTCGTCCTATTGTTGTTTTATGTATTGGTACAGACAGATGTACTGGTGATAGTTTAGGTCCACTTGTTGGAAATAAATTAAAGTTTCTAATTAGAAATAAAATTCATGTTTACGGTAGTCTTGAATGTCCAGTTCATGCAAAAAATTTATGCGAAACAATTGATGAAATTAATTATACATATACAAACCCTTATATTATTGCCATTGACGCTTGCCTTGGAAGTTTTCAAAATATAGGTAAAATAGTAGTTGAAGAAAAGCCATTAAGCCCTGGAGCCGCTATGAACAAGGATTTGCCTAAGGTTGGTGATCTGAGTATAACTGGAATTGTAAATATATCTGGTGACTTCGAATTTATGGTTCTTCAAAACACAAGACTTTACACAGTAATGATGCTTGCTGATGCCATTTCTAAAGGTCTTTATCATTCAGTTCTAAAAACTATTGGTGGAATAAAGTTAAATTCAATCTATAATACTTCTAATATAAATGATGTTGAAGGATAATCCTTTTCTTTATTTACTTCTTAATTTTGATAAATTTTAATTTTCACTTATAATCAATTTGTTTATAATAACATTTACAACTTCATCGAAATATTTATATTTAACTAAAGTTTTTTATTTTAAAAAGAGGCTGTCTCAAAATGATTAAAAGATCATTTAAAGAGATAGCCTCTTTTCCTTATTAATTTTAATAAAATCACTAAAAAGTTACTCTTTTAATGATTTTTTTTAGTGCTTTTTTATTTTTTTACAGCACAAAAAGAAGATCTTTAAATCCTCTAATTTAAAAATATTATTTTATAATTTTGAATTTTAAGATGCTTTTATTTCATGCAATAAAATTCTACATCTATTATTTTGGATTTTGTTATGAAATTTATTTATGTCATATCCAAAGCATAAAAGAGTAAATTCAGTTTTCACATTGATTTTTCCTTTAGTTAAAAATCGTCTAAACCCATGATCTTCTTTCAAAACACCAAATGCACCTTCAACTTGAATTGATCTATTGGTTCTTAACATGATTCCTTCTGAACTTGTTATATTTTCTAATGACTTTAATCTTTTTTGTATAAATTTTTTAGATACGTATAGTTTTTTGTTACCCTTTGCTTTTGTACATTTTGGTTTATACTGGCAAGCGTCGCAATCCTCACATTCATAAACTGTTACACTAGCTTGATATCCGGACTTTGACTTTCTTATCTTGTTATCAATGACCTTTAATTTTTTACTATTATGGCATATATATTCATCATTTGTTTCATCATAATTCATATTTTCTCTCTTACTTATATTATTCTTAAAGCTTCTCTTTTTCATGCTTTCATAAGTTTGAGGTTTGATAAATGTGTTTTGCCCAGTAGATTCTAAATACATATAATTTTCTTCACTTTCATATCCAGCGTCAGCTGTTACGCTATTGAATATTTGTGATAATTTTTCCCTTAATTTTTTTAAAAATGGAATAAAAGTCAATTGATCAGATCTTTCACTAGAAATATCTAACCCAACAATATATTCACCTTCCACCCCTATTTGCATGTTATATCCTGGTTTTAGCTGCGAATTTCTCATGTGATCTTCCTTCATATGCATAAATGTTGAATCTTGATCAGTTTTTGAAAAACTGTTTCTTCCATCAAAAATTTTGCTATAGTTATCATACTTATTTAGTCTTTCTATAGCCTCTGAAATGCTTTCTATAAATCTCTGAACTTTGGTTTTTCTTTTTCCTTTCCCATGAACAAATTCTATATTATTAGATTCCTTGTTTTCATTTAGAAAATCTAAAATATTTTGAAGATAAAGTACTTCAGCCTTCGGCTCAGGAATTATGTATTCTGTCTCGAACTCAAAATTTATTTCTTCGATAATCTTTTTTATTTTTTCATGAAGCTTCGCTTTAAATCTTTCTGTAGATTTCTTCCATACGAAAGTATACTTATTAGCATTGGCCTCAATTTTTGTCCCATCAATAAATATATTCTTAAAATCAATTTCACCGTACGTTTTTAACTTTTCAACGAATTGATTAAATAAATCATCTACAACGTCAACAAGTCTTTTGCTTCTAAACCTAGCTATTGTAGCATGATCAGGGACTGGATTCCCCTGTAAGAGCCACATGAAATTGATATCTCGCTTACAAGCTTTCTCTATTTTTCTACTTGAATAGATATCATTCATATAGGCATAAACTAATATTTTAAATAGAATCTTCGGTTCAACTACTGGATTTCTTCCTTGTGAAGAGTACGCCTCATTTAGTTTCGTGTAAAATAATTCCTCCAATATTTGGCTTAGTAGTCTCACTGAATCATCTTCGGGTATCAAAATTCCTGTTTCAACAGGAATAACTAATTGATAAACCTCGCAAATTTTGGTATAATTCTTTTGTGTAATTTTTTTATTAGTCATGCTTAAATTATACACCAAAAATGGATTCCTCGGAATCCACTTTTGTATTTACATAAGAAAAAAGAGCCATCTCGCAATAGAAAGTAATTTCTATTTTGAGACGGCCCCTTCATTTAAAATATAGCACTATAAACTCTGGTACTTAATATATACTCGATTTCATCGATAGATTTACTTCCAATATCGACAATTAAAGTTCCCTCACTCTTTATATTATTTTGCATAATCAAGTTTTTAAGACCGCCCTCTTTAAGATTACATATTATTGCATCACACTGGGTATTATTATCTATATTATTTATCACTGTATAACCCCTTTGTGCTAATCCATTTTGTAAATATTCAAGATCATGTGAAACACATATTACCATAAAAAACCTCTTTTATTTTTAGTGTGCCATAAAAAAGATTTTTAATACTAATTTTAAGTAGTTTCTAGTGTTTTTTTGATGTTAAAGCTTGTTCTAAAGCTTCATTTTCTTCATCAGATAATTCATACCTAGATATACCCTTTTCTACTGGTTTAGCATAAGTAGTACTCTCATCTCGTCCATAAATGCTAGTTAATATAATCCCATTACTACTTCCATCAAGGAATGCTATAGAAAAACTTAAATCACTTCCCATATCATCAAATGCCTTATACCTTATTATTGAAGTTTTTTGTATACAAGTTTTTAAATCTCCCTCAATTCTTTCATACATTTGTTTTACATTTTGACTTTGATCTTTAACATCATCTACTTTATCTAAATAAGATACAACCATATCTTCTAAATTTTTATTATTTACACCCCTCATTAATTTTCTATATTTACTTTCTAATTTATTTAAAGCTTTATATGTTATTACAACTATTATAATTAGTATAAGTACAAGAACCATAAGTCCTATTACTATGTATATTTCAGAATTTCTTATAAAATTAATTATATTCTCCATTGTAAGTTACTTCCTCTCAAATATGTTTCACGTGAAACATTATATATTAATAAGTTCTAATATTCTTTCAAAATCTTCTTCTGAATAATACTCAATTTCTATTTTACCCTTGTTTTTATTTTTAGCATTGATTATAACTTTTGTACCAAAACGATTCTCTAATTTACTCATAATATCTTTATAATATATATTATTATCGTTATTATTTACTTTTTCTGTTTTTTTATTTTCAAAATTCTTCACTAGTTTTTCTGTTTCACGTACATTAAGACTATCATCTATAACCATTTGAGAAACTTGATATTGAAATTCTTTATCGCTTATTCCAAGTATCGCTCTTCCATGGCCCTCTGAAATTACTCCATCCATTATATACTCTTGAACTCTTTCATCTAAATTTAATAATCTCATAGTATTTGATATAGCTGTCCTTGATTTAGATACTTTCTTGCTAATTTCTTCTTGAGTAAGATTAAAATCTAATAATAATTTCTTATAGGCGATAGCTTCTTCTATAGGGTTTAAATCTTCTCTTTGAATATTTTCTATTAATGATATTTCTAATACTTCTTTATCTGTTATATTCATAATAATTGCTGGTATTTCCACTAGCCCAATACTTTTAGCAGCTCTAAATCTTCGTTCACCTGCTACAACTATATATATATCGTCTTCCTTATTTAAAATGATGGGCTGAATTACTCCATGTTCTTTTATTGATTGTGCTAGTTCGAATATTTTTTCAGAATCAAAGTTTTTTCTTGGTTGATCCTTATTAGCCTTAATCAAATTCATTGGTATTTTAAAAATAGTAGAACTATCTTCAACAATTTCTTCTTCTGGAATTAAAGCTCCCAGTCCTTTGCCCAAACCAAATTTCTTGTTCAATATTATCATCTCCCTTGTCTATCTAAAAACTCATTTGCTAAATATTCATAAGCACGTGCTCCTTTGCATTTATCATCATAAAGCATAATTGGCAACCCAAAGCTCGGTGCTTCTGCCAATCTTATATTCCTTGGAATTGTTGTTTTATAAACTTTGTCATTAAAATATCTCTTAACCTCAGCAACCACCTCATTACACAGTTTTGTTCTATTATCATACATACTTAAAATTATACCTTCAATTTCTAATTTTTTATTCAAAGACTTTTTAACTAATTGGATAGTATTTACTAACTGACCAACACCCTCTAAAGCATAAAATTCACATTGAATAGGCGTAAGCACACTATTTGCCGCAGTAAGAGCATTTATTGTTAAAATCCCGAGCGATGGTGGACAATCTATGAAAATGTAATCAAATTTACCTTGAACTTCTTTAAGCTTTTCCTTTAATATATTTTCACGGTTTTTTATATTTATAAGTTCTACTTCTGCACCTGCAAGTTCCATTGTTGAAGGTACTATGTATAAATTATTTACAAGCTCACATTCTTTTATAGTATCATTAATAGAAATATCGGAAGTTAACAAATCATAAGTTGATAAATTAATTTTTTTCTTATCAAACCCTAGTCCACTTGTAGTATTCCCCTGAGGATCAATATCTATTGTTAAAACTTTTTTCCCTTGCATGGCTAAATAAGAACATAAATTTATATTTGTAGTAGTTTTACCTACTCCTCCCTTTTGGTTGAAAATACATATTGTTTTCATGACTACACCTACCTTCATAATATTATCTACGCGTGTATATGTTTATATATGTATACATATATAAACATATTTATTGTACTATATAATTCATTATATATTTATGTTAAATATATTAATAGTATTTTTTGCAATATTTCAAAAAAAATAAAAAAGCAGGATGTTTCACGTGAAACATCCTGTTTTGGAAGTCATTTTTTGGGAATCCTAATTGTTACCTCTATACTATCTTCTAATTCTTTAGATTTATATTGCGCATTTATTCCATATTTATCAAAAACTTGCTTTATAGTATTTATATAAACTCTAGGCGCAAAAATTCCTTTTATCTTTTTCTTTCCATCTGCTGCCACTTCAGTTCTGCATAACTTAAGTAATTCTTTTTCAATAAGTTCTTCTGTATTTTTAACATTAAGTGATTTACTAACTACTATTTTTAATACTTTCTTTTGAATATTTATATTAGGTAATCGAAGAAGCGCTCTAGCATGTCTCTCTGTAAGTTTATTTTCCACTAAAATATTAGTTATTTCCTTATCCAATTTAAGTAATCTTAATTTATTTGCAATTGTTGATTGTTTCTTACCTATCATTTGGGCTAACCGTTCTTGTGTATAAGCATGGTCTTGAATAAGATTATAATATGCTGTAGCCTCTTCGAAGAAATTTAAATCTTCTCTTTGTAAATTTTCGAGTAACGCAATAGCCGCAGACTCTTTATCTGTTATATCTATAATAATTACTGGAACTTCTTCAAGGCCTATTTTTTTTGCTGCTCTTAATCTTCTTTCACCCGCAACCAATTCATATCTGTTTTCACCACTTTTTCTAACTGTTAGTGGCTGAATTATTCCGTAAGCTTTTATTGACTGAGACAGTTCCTCAATAGTTTCTTCATTAAAGTGCTTTCTAGGTTGATAAACATTTGGAGAAATTAATTCTATAGATACGTGATTTACATTATCCTGCATAATATACCATCCCTCAATTTTCCCTTTTTCAATTTTTACCTTATATTAACAATTCTCTTTTATTATGTTATTTCCTTCTTTTTTATTATTCTTTCGTACGACAAATTATACCATTAATTGTCACTTTCAGTACTATAATCATCTTTTTTAGTGCTGTAGTAACCACTTTCAGTGATTTTCGTCAGTAGATGACTTCTAAACTAAAGGTGCCTTGGTAACCATACCTGCTTTTCTAGGATATTCTTTATGAGTTTGTGAAATCTTTTTTATTATTACTAAATTATGATTTAAATCACTACCCTCAATTTGCACCTTTTCTATATGCTCTATTTGTCCACCAAGCATCCTAATTGCATTCTTTGACAACTTAATTTCATCTTCAACTGCAGGACCTTTCATTGCTACAAAATACCCTCCAACCTTTACATATGGTATACAATATTCACTTAAAACAGTTAAATTAGCAACAGCTCTTGATACTGCAATATCAAATTTTTCTCTATATTGTTTTTCCCTTGCAAAATCTTCTGCCCTACCATGAATAGCTTTAATATTTTTCAAATTAAGTCGATTAATTACTTCATTCAGAAAAATAATTCTCTTATTCAGTGAATCTAGTAGGACTATATTAACTTCAGGTTTTATTATTTTCATAGGAATACCCGGAAAACCTCCTCCAGTCCCTATATCTATAACACTTTTAGCATTCTTTAGCTGATCAAACTTAAAAACCTTCATAGAATCAATAAAATGTTTTTTTACTATTGCTTCATCCTCTTTTATAGCCGTCAAATTTATTTTCTCATTCCATTCCTTTATAAGGTCTTTATATAACATAAATTGATCGTATTTTTTTTGATCAAATTTAAGTCCTACATTATTACTAGCCTCATTTAATATATCAAAGTACTCCATATTTCACCTCTATATAATTTTTATAAGTTATTTTCGATTTTTGAGTTCAATAGTCTTTTTTGTTGCTCAAGATATATCATTAGCACAGACATATCTGCAGGTGATACTCCTGATATTCTAGAAGCTTGACCTATACTTTCAGGTTTAACTTTACCTAATTTTTGCATAGCCTCTATCCGCAATCCTTTTATCTTATCATAATTTATATCTTTAGATATACTTTTACTTTCAAACTTTCTAAATTGCTTAATTTGGTCTAATTGTTTCTGGATATAACCTTCATATTTTGAAACAATATTAACTTGTTCACATATATACTTATTTAATATAGGTCTATCTACATCTAGTTTTTCAACCATATAATAGTCAAGTTCTGGCCTTTTTATAAGCTCATATAAACTAATAGGTTTTTTTAGAGGCGTAGAATTACAAGAGATTAAAAATTCCTCGATCTCTTTTTTATTTGTAATTTGTAAATTTTTAATTCTTTCGATTTCTTTTTCTATTTGCAGCTTCTTTTTTTTGAAAATATCATATCTATGTTCAGTCACAAGTCCAACACTATGTCCTATTTCAGTTAACCTTAAGTCCGCATTGTCTTGCCTTAATAATAATCTATACTCCGCTCTTGAGGTCATCATTCTATATGGTTCATTAGTTCCTTTAGTTACTAAATCATCAATTAAAACTCCTATATAACCATCAGATCTTTTTAATATTAACGGCTCTTTGTTTTGAGTAAGAAGTGCTGCGTTTATACCTGCAATAATACCTTGAGATGCCGCTTCTTCATATCCCGAGCTACCATTTATTTGACCTGCTGAAAATAATCCACTAATATCTTTAAATTCTAGTGAGAGTTTTAAATCTAGTGAGTCTATGCAGTCATATTCTATTGCATAAGCAGTTCTCATAATTTCTACATTTTCAAGTCCTGGAACTGTTTTTAACATTTCAACCTGTATTTCCTCAGGAAGTGAACTAGACATACCTTGAACATACATCTCCTCGGTACTTTCACCTTCAGGCTCGATAAATATTTGGTGTCTTTCTTTGTCAGTAAATCTCATTACTTTATCTTCAATAGATGGACAATATCTAGGCCCAGTACTCTTAATTGAACCATTATATAAAGGTGATCTCATTATGTTTTTTCTGATTATATTATGTGTGTCTTCATTTGTATAAGTTAAATAACACGATAGCTGTTTACGGCTTATATCATCACTAATAAACGAAAATGGAACTACCTGCGTATCGCCTAATTGCTCCTCCATCTTAGAAAAATCAACTGAGCGTCTGTTTACTCTAGATGGCGTTCCTGTTTTAAAACGCCTTAGTTTTATTCCTAGTTCACATAATGATTTAGAAAGTTCATTTGCAGGCTGTAATCCGCTAGGTCCCTCACTATAACTAAGATCCCCAATTATAATCTTTGATTTTAAATATGTCCCCGATGCTATAACAATAGTCTTAGTCGTGAAATATGCCTCATTTTTAGTAAGGATACCTTTAATTTTACCATCTTCTACGTCTATAGATACTACCTCTAATTGTCTGAGTTGCAAATTCTCCTGAGTCTCTAATACATGTTTCATTCTCATTCCATATGCTTTTTTATCTGCTTGAGCTCTTAATGAAAACACAGCTGGTCCTTTAGATGTGTTTAACATTCTTGATTGTATATATGTATTATCAATATTTACTCCCATCTCACCACCAAGTGCGTCTATTTCCCTCACTAAATGGCCCTTAGCAGTTCCCCCAATATTAGGATTACAAGGCATCAAAGCTACGCTCTCTAAATTTATAGCACAAATTAAAGTTTTACACCCCATTCTTGCCGCGGCAAGGCCTGCCTCGCAACCTGCATGCCCAGCTCCAATAACTATAACATCAAAATTTCCTGCATCATATTTCATATTTATCCCTACTTTCCTAAACAAAATTCAGCAAATATCTTATGTATTATATCCTCATCTAGTGCCTCGCCAGTAATTTCGCCTAAATTCATCCACGCATTTCTTATATCAATTGAAGCTAGATCAATAGCTAAAGTATGTTCTAAAGCATTTAATGATGCTTTCAAATTTTCCTTAGCCCGTATTAAAGCCTGCTTATGTCTATTATTTGTAACAAAAACACCTTCTGTTTTAATTTCACCATTAAAAAATAAATCCTTTATATTTCTTTTAACTGAATCTAAACCAACACCTGTTTTTATTGAAACATTAGTAATATACTTAGCTTTTAAATTTTGTAATTCGCTTATCTCTATTTTACCACCTAAATCACTTTTATTTAATAGTACAATGTATTTTTTTTCTTTAATATATTCGATTATTTCTATATCCTCTCGACTAAGCTTAATACTTGAATCCAATATTAATATAACTAAGTCAGCCTCATCTATCTTTTCTTTAGATGTTTCTACTCCTATTTTTTCAACTATATCCTCAGTTTCACGAATTCCAGCAGTATCTACTATTTTAACAGGTATGCCCTCGATACTTATATACTCTTCTATGGCATCTCTCGTTGTACCTGGAACATCTGTGACAATAGCTCTTTTTTCTTTTACAAGAGCATTGAGAAGTGATGATTTTCCTACATTAGGTTTTCCAACTATAACAGTACTTAGACCTTCTCTTAAGATTTTACCCTCATCTGCAGTACTAAGTAACATTTCTATCTCACTTATTATAACTGTAACTTCGTCGCGTACTTCATTTGCAGTTACATCTTCAATATCCTCTTCTGGGTAATCAACTGTAACCTCTATATGCGCAATTACACTAAGTAATTTAGCTCGAATGTTTTTTATTTCCCTGGAAATCGAACCTTCTGATTGCATAAGTGCTGACTTCATACTAAGTTCTGTCTTTGCACGTATTATATCCATAACTGCTTCTGCTTGACTTAAATCAATTCTACCATTTAAAAATGCTCTTTTAGTAAATTCTCCAGGTTCTGCTATTCTTGCACCAGCGCGAATGACCTCTTGCAATATTCTATTAGTACCAACTACCCCACCATGACAATTTATTTCAATAGTATCCTCCGCTGTAAAACTTTTAGGGCCTTTCATATATGAAATAATAACCTCGTCAAGTCTAATTCCATTTTTATCAATCACATGACCATATCTCATAGTATAAGATTTAAAATCATTCAGTTTTCTATTATTTTTACCTATAAATATACTATCCACTATATTTATAGCCTTATCACCAGATACTCTAATTATAGATATACCACCTTCTCCTATGCTAGTTGATATTGCAGCTATAGTATCAAATTCTT
>ERZ1463037.110-NODE-110-length-12841-cov-12.679884_pt1 | contig 12841 bp, 11 predicted proteins | sample MGYA00564484_ERZ1463037 | MGnify/ENA primary metagenome ERZ1463037 (study PRJEB39244, sample SAMEA3635151) | Helicobacter pylori | study: EMG produced TPA metagenomics assembly of PRJEB11511 data set (Assembly of a 5300-year-old Helicobacter pylori... | reverse complement strand
TAACAATTATTTTATAAATAAATAAGGAATAAAATCTTTCTGTAAAATTTGGAAATGCTCTAGACAATTGAGTGAGTGAAATACCTATTGGTAGAAGTAATATTAAAAATAATTGTTTCCTAGATAAAGAAAACTTCATAAAAAACTCCTTTTCATACATTTTAAGTATGCATTGTAAGTATATATATTGATTTGTAATAAGAATAAATCATATAAAAACTCCAAGTAAATATTTTACTTGAAGCTTTTTATAGCATCATTTTTTCTTTAATAAGTCTCTAATTTCACGTAATAATATTTCTTCATTGGAGGGACCTTTTACAATTATTTTTTCTGCTTTTTTCTTTTGAATAGATTGTATTACTTTTAAAAATATAAAAAGTGAAAATGCAATTATTAAAAAGTTTATTACGGATTGAATAAATAATCCATAATTAATCGAAACAGCTACTCCACCTGCTATAGATGAGGGTATATCATATTTTAAGCTAGCAAAATTAATTCCACCTATTATTATACCAAGTATAGGAACTATAAGGTCATTAACTAAAGAAGTAACTATTTTAGAAAATGCACCACCTATGACAACAGCTAATGCCAAATCTAAAACATTTCCTTTAAGAGCGAATTCTTTAAATTCTTTAAACATATATGTAACACGTCCTTCCAAAGTAAGTTTTAACAGAATTTATTATTATGTTTTAAATTCTATTGTGTAGAGTGGAAACACTATTTAGATACATCGTATTTCCAAGATATTATCCCACGACTTAAATGGTATATATTTGTAAAATCATTATCCTCTAAAGTATCTACTGCTATTGGGCTTCGTCTACCTGACTGACAATAAACAAGTACTTTCTTGTCCTTATATTTATCAAGTTCATCAATCATTGATGGAAGAACCTGAACTGGAACAAGTTTTGCGCCTGGGATGTGACCATTATCGTATTCCTCTTTACTGCGTACATCAAAAATAATAAATTCTTTGTCGTCTTTTATAAGATTATAAGCCTCTTTTGCACTTACATCTTTAACATTTGAATCAAACATAATTTATGCCTCCTCTTGAAGAAAAATTTATAGTATTAGTATATCAGTATATCCATAGATAGTAAAAGGTAATAAATATTAATGAAAATTTGAACATCATTTAATTAGTTTTGTGATTTTTGAATTCCTATTTTTAATCTCTGCTAAAATATAAATGACTAAAGGTATTATAACTTCAAAAATAAAGGAATAATATGGGTACACATTGAAAGCCCAAAATGACATTTCCATGGTGCTATTGTAGATAATAAAAGAGAAGCTTAACATTAAAAGAGATATAGGGGTTGATATAAATTTATAATCATCAAATCCGAAAACCTTGGAAATTCCATTGCAAACTGCGAAAGTACATAAACTTACCTTAACAAAAACACATATTAAAAAAGCCATTACTACTAAAATTTCAAGCCTTTGAAGCATGGAGCCTAGGTGAATAAGGCTTACTACCATGGAGGTGGGGAAATATATTCTAGAGATGGCTTCACTACCTAATACTAAAATATTTCTAAATGTTGCGAGTAATATAATTCCTCCACCCATGAGCAAGCCAATAATGAATGTCTTTTTGTAACTTTTAATTTTAGAAATATTTGAAAATACCATTGTAAATACAACTGTTTCACCAAAGGGAAAAGAAAAGCTTGAGAAACTTCCTTTTAGAATTGGTACTAGATTATTATTTAGTAGTGGTTTCAATTTAGTTATATCAATATCAGGTATTGAAAGTATAGCTATTGTTAAAGTTATTGATATCGCAATCCAAATGAAGAATTCTGACCACCTTCCTAAAATTTCAATTCCAGCTTTTAAGCACCATATAATTAGCATAGTTAAAAAACACATAGGGATTACCACTGGCGTATCAGCAAATATTAAAATGTTAGTGAATTCTGATAGGTTTCTAAGTACTAAGGCTCCAAGATGAAAGGCATACCATATCATTAATATACTTATTATTTTGCCAGCGAATTTTCCCATAACAATTTGAAGAATATCAAATAGATCTTTTCCGGGATACAATGATAAAATTCTAGAAAACATAAGTAATAATACAATAGAACATGAAATAGCTATGATTACTGCAATCCAGGCATCTTGTTTTGCGACGTCTCCAGATCCTATTAAAAAGGTACTACCAATTAAAAAAAGTGTTATTAGTATAATACCTTGCCTCTCAGAGATAATTTCATTTTTCATTTAAACCTCCTATACTAATTACTATAATTATATAGCAAGAAAAATTAACCCATTTTACCGAATATTGAAATTATAAGGTTCTTTATTGGATTCGATGGACTTGGTATTTGTACTCCTAAAGATAGTAGTATACTGATTGTCATTGAAAATGTTATCAAAGAAAAATAGAAAATTATTTTACCTTTATTTTTTTCTTTAAATAAAGCGTCAGATTCAAATAAAACAACTATAATATATAAAATTATTATAAGTAAAAACATCAAAATTCTCCTTTTAATTATTTACCTATATAAATAGGTTTTATTGTTCTATTACTACTCTTTATTATCATGTGTACGTTAACTTTGGTTTTCATATTTTTGAAAATATCTTTTTTATTCTTTTTATAATCTTCGCTTACCTTTGGTTTATCTTCCTTAAATATTTCTCCAAAACCTAAAACATCGCTATCATAATTATTCTGTAATTTACTAATTAAAGACTGTATTTGAATCTCTATCTTTTTTTCAGCTTCGCTTTGAAGTATTTTTAAGTTCACTTCATTCATATAATCTTTTGTTCCTTGAATTTCGTGTATACTTACAACTGGGTATACATCCACTATCATGGATACTAATCCATTGTTATAAACAGGGGTTAATTTAGTCCTATTATCATTTAGTTCTAATGTTACATTATTGCTTGAACCTGAAACATTTAATAAAGTAAATAACCCTTGTTTTATTTTATTATTAACCATAAGCATATAGGAGGTTTCAGTACCATCTAAATAGCCTACTAGCTTATCTGACTTAAAAATAGCACAACCCTCTACAAGGGGAATAATAGTGCCATCGCTTAATTCATTTTTAACTGTTGTTACCGCTTGAGAATTTCCTGATGATAAACCATCTATAAATGACCATACCATTGAATTAGTGAATCTAGAAAGTACTTTCCATGAATTCAAGGCATCATCAAGATGAAAGGAAGTCACTTCGTTAAGTTTAACTTTAGTTTTTAAAATTTCAGAAGCTGTATTACCCTTTGCTATTAATAACCACATATCTGGTCTAACAAAATTAGATCTATTAGTCCAATCAAGGGCAGGAATTATACCTTCCCTTGCCAAAGACTCACTTACTATTACAACTTTCGCATCACTCCAAAAAAGTCTTAGACCAGTTTTCTCTATCATATCTCTTACTGCATCAAATATACTGTCACTTTCAGAAGTGAAAATTTGAGAACTAATGATTGAAGATACCCCTTGAGATTGCGTGGTTATAATTTCTGTTGTGAATACATATTTATTTGTTGTCATGTCTTTATCTATTGCCATACCAGCTACTATTGCTAAGGTATCTATTTCTCTATAGTTCCAGCATCCACATAATATAAGAGGGCATATAATTATAATAAAAATTATGGATACCATTTTCTTTTTCACTTAAATGCCCTCTTTCATCTTTTTTTCATACGTTTTTTATTTTTTGTAAAGAACTTAGGTCTTAAATACATATTCCACCAGGGTGCCCTAATTATCGTGTCTTTTACATCTTGTTTAGAAAAAGAAGGAATATTAGTCATATAAGGTATACCAAAGGAACGTATTGACATCATATGAAGAACTAATCCCATTACTCCAAAAATGTAACCATATAAACCTAGAAAAGAAGATAATAATAAAAAAATTATCCTTATCTCAACTATTCCCAAAGCTTGAGGTAACATAAGACTTGCAATTCCAGTTATAGCAGTAATTATTACTACTGGGGCACTAACTAGCCTTGCATTAACAGCAGCATCACCAAGCACTAAGGTGCCGACTATAGTAATTGCTCCACCAATATATTTTGGCATTCTAAGACCGGCTTCTTTAAGTATTTCAAAAGTTATCATCATAATCATAGTTTCTACAATTGAAGGAAAAGGGGCTCCTTTTCTTGCTGAATATATACTTATAAGAAGCGGAGTTGGAATAAGTTCTTGATGGAAGGTGACAAGAGCTACATATATGGCTGAAACACTAGTACCAATAAAAAAGCATAACCATCTTAGTAATCTTACAAATGATGAAAATAAAAAATTGTCATAATAATCTTCATTGCTTTGAAAAACTTCAACGAAGATTGTTGGAAGGGTTAAAACAACAGGGCTTCCATCGCAGATAACTGCAAATCTTCCCTCAAGAAGCTTACCTGCTACCACATCAGGTCTTTCTGTATTAATGATAGTCCTAAATGGAGAATATGGCGCATCTTTAATAATTTCCTCTATATAACCAGAATCTAAAATACCATCAATATCAATATTATTTAGCCTTGTCATTAGTTCTTGATGTATAGGTTCTTTTGCTATTCCTTCGATATAACATACACATATTTGAGTCTTAGTTTGTTTACCAATTCTCATGAATTCAAATTTTAAGTTAGGATTAATAATACGCCTTCTAAGTAGTGTAAGGTTCAAATTCATAGATTCTGTAAAGCCTTCACGAGGTCCTCTAACTATAGTTTCTGATTGAGGTTCTGAAATTGCTCTTGTTTGCCATCCAATAGTATTTATAGAAAGTACTTTAATTAAACCATCTATGAAAAGTACAGTTTTTCCATAAATTATTCCATTAACAATATCATCAATAGAAGTAGTTTCTTTATTGTCTGCGGTTAAAAGTACCTTTTTTATTAAAATATCAATGATGTTATTATTGTTTATATCAGACATATCACTTAAAAAAAGTGGTTTTATAATATCCTCATTAATTGCTTGTAAATTTGCCATGCCATCAATATATATAAGCATACACTTGATGCTGGTAGGTTTCCCAATCAATAACTCCCTATATACAACTGTTGTATCATTAATAAAAATATTTTTTATTATATTAATATTTTTGTCTAAAGATTTTGTTAGTTTTACATCTGAAAAGTCATTTGTATTCATATATTAAACATCCTTTATATTATAATAACTAACTGTGTATATATACTTTATCCATTTTATAAATATTTTAGTCAGATTAATGGTAAATAAAACATAAAAATATATTTCTAGTAATTTTAATAGGTAGAATTTGTTCATTAAAATAGATTTAATTAATATACTTATAATAAAAATTAATTTTTATTAGGAGGTAGCTTATGTATGCTGAATAAGTGTACAACCAATGAAGTACTTAATACTTCGCTACCTGTAGTTGCGGAGATAACAATATATACGTTAATGTCTATATTTGATTTAATGATGATAGGGAGATATGGGGGTAACATAGCAGTAAGTGCTGTGGGGTTAAGTAATAATTTAACAAATGCATTTATTGAAGTATTCATTACAGAGGGATTTTGTATAAGTAGTGTTTCACTGGTTTCTAGACTAGTAGGTGCTGGGCAATATAAAATAGCTGAGAAATTTGCGTCACTAGGATTTATATTAGGAATTGGTTTTAGTTTAATAATTACAATAGTAGTTTTTTTCTTTGGTAAAGATTTTCTTTACTTACTTGGGGCTAGAAATGAAATACTTAAAATAGGATATTCATATATAAAGATAAATTCTGTAGCCTTATTTTTTTTCATGAGTATGAAGCTTTTAAATTCCATTTTAGTAGGATATGGGAATACGTTCATACCGTTTATATGTTCTTTAATTGTACTTTTTATAAAGATTATTTTGAATTATTTACTGGTTTTTGGCATTGTGTTTAATACAAGGGGAGTAGATGGGTCAGCTATAGCATCTACAGTTGCTTATTTATGTGGATTTGTTTTTTGTTTTTATTATACAGTGTTTAAATCACAAGTTAAGTTTAAACCACTCTATATTTTTTCTGCACGTTTGACTGATATTAAAAGAATACTAGTACTTGCTATTCCATGTTCCATGGAAGAAGCAGCATTTAGTATTAGTAAGCTTATGTGCGTTGCAGTTATAATTAAATCAGGGAGTGTTTCATTTGCAGCTGATGCAATAGCTAACATGATAGAGGGAATTTCAGTTATGCCAAGTATTGGGTTTGGCATCGCGGTTATTACTTTAGTTGGGATGAATGTAGGGAAAAGAGATTATAAACAAGCAAAAAAAGTTGCGTTTAATTGTGCATTTTACGCAGTAGCTATGATGAGTGTATTTGCAATAATATTCTTATTCATGCCTAATTTTTTGGTTAATTTATTTGTAAATAATAATGAGAAGAAAGTTGCTTATTTAGCGGGAAAGTGCCTTGCAATTGGTGCAGTAGAGCAGCCGTTTATAGGTTTATCATTAGTATTTGCAGGAGCATTAAAGGGGATAGGTGATGTAAAGAGCCCATTTTTTATTAGTTGTTTTACAAGCTGGATTATAAGGCTACCTTTAACATATTATTTTATTAGTGTATTAAAATATGAAGTTACAACCATATGGTGGATAACTGCATTTCAATGGGGAATTGATGCTCTACTTATGTTTATTTTGTTTATTTATAGATTCAATAAAGTATCACAGTATTCAAAATATATTAATTTTTATAATAAATAAAGGAGCTTGTTTTTTAACAAGCCCCTTTTAAAATATTAATGAAGATATATTTTATATTTACTATTCTTTGTAATTTGAGAGTGTAGTATTAGCAGCTTGTAATGCAGATTGAACCTGATTTAAAGTATTCTGAATTTGCTCTTTATTTTCTGCTTTTTCCACTGTGTTCACCGCATCAGTTAAACAAGTAGCTGAAGTTTGAAGTTGTTGACAAACGTCTTGAACGTGTTGTTTTGCATTCTTTTCCATTTTAAATTCCTCCTTAAGTTCTTATTGGTATAATTATAGTATGGGGATTTAAATGAAAAAAAATACGCATATAAAAAAAATTATTTAATAGGCTTGTTTGTAAATCCATCAATGCGAGATACAAGTTCAGCTATTTCAGGTTTACTAAGTTGAGCATCCGCGCCAACTGCATCACCTTTATGTTTTAAATCACTTGTAATTAATGAGGAGAATAAAATAACTGGCAATTTTCTTAGAATAACATGTTCTTTAATTTTACGTGTTAAAGTATGACCATCCATTTGAGGCATTTCAATGTCAGTTATAAGAACTTGCACATCTTCCATAAAGTTGATTCCTTTTTTTGAGACTAAATTCAATAAATAATCTAAAGCTTGCTTTCCATCATCAAATATTTTTAAGTTAACAAAGCCAGCTTTAATAAGAGTATCATTTAATAATTTTCTAATTAAAGGAGAGTCATCTGCGAGTACTAGTTTAACATTAGACCTATCTTTATAATCTATATCAATGATCCTATCTTCACTAATTCCGGTAGCAGGACTGATATCAGTGATTATCTTTTCAAAATCTAGCATTAATATTATTTTATTGCTTAAAACAATATTTCCTATAACTAGTGAATTAGTAGATATATCATCTGGTTTTGTTATTTGATCCCATTTAATACGGTGAACACCTACGATACTATCAATGCTAAAGGCTACTTCAATTTTATTAAATTCACACAGAATGATTGGTGATTCAATTTCGTTTTTATGTTGTTTCTCTAAAACGTATTTTAAGTCAATTAAGGTTATTATTTTATCTCTATATAGCGTAAGTCCTGCTATGGCAGGATGTGACTCAGGGAGTTTAGTTAAATTGGTTGCATGTATTACCTCTTTAACTTTTATAATATTAATTGCATAAAATTTATTATTTATAATAAATTCAAGTATTTCAACCTCGCCAGTCCCAGATTCTAAGAGTATATTATTAGTATTCATATTTTTCCTCACTTTCAAATAGGTATAAAGATATTATTTCACAAAAATCATATGTACTTAATATCTCGAACAGAACTCATATAACTTTACATTTAAATGAAAAGTTGAATTTAAAATAATAAAATAGAATATAAAAGTGAAATTCTTAAGCTAAATATGGTAAACTGTATAGTACGTAGAAAAATGTTTACAGTATTATTTAGAGGGTGAAGTAAATTTGATATTAAATGGCGGATGGATAGAAACTACAGAAAGTATGCATACATTTATATTGTGGGGCGAAAGTGGCGAAACTAAGTGTACAAGAAGAGGTAGGAAACCTAAAAATGCACTTCCACTATATGAAAAAATGTCTTCAGTTATTGAATTACGAAGCATTATTAAAGATCAAGCAATAGACATAAAACATGGAAAATATAAATATGACTTTGAATCTAAGAATCTTCTTAAGAGGGAAATTAGGGGGATAACTTTTAATAATTTGGATGCATTTGATATGATTTTAAATATAGATAGAAATAACCTTTACGAAGTTGAGATATCAAGGGAATTAAGGTTTTGGATTATAGTAGCTAAATTTACAGCTGAGCTAATAATAAAACATAAATATTTACCATCATTAACTATTGATCGGGTAAATAAAAAAGTGAATTCTCAGTGGAGATGGCATACAAGTGATCCTGAATTTATTGATAAAAAAAAGATTTTATGCAGCAATATGCCTGTAACTTGCAAAGCATATTTCAACCTAGAAAGTCAAGAATTTGTATACACAAATAGTACTAAATTGGTAAGCAATTTTATGGATTCTATGATTGATAGTATGGTTAGAAGTAGTTGCATTGGTATAAATAATGATACTAATCATTTAGAGGATAATTTAAGTGATTTAAGTAGTGATTGGATGCGTTCTCTTTTCTCGAAATTACCAGAGATGCCTACTTCCAAAAGTGATCAGATTAAAATGTTAAAAGAATATAAGAAGTGGATAGAACCTATAAAGATTAAAAATAATAACTTTAAATTTAGAACATGTTTTAAGGTTAATCCACCAAGTCGAGAAGAAGATTGGACAATAGAGTATTTGCTTCAAGATAAGGATGATCTTAGCCTTATGCTACCAGCAAAGATGATTTTTGAAGAGTCGGTTGATACAATAACATATTTAAATAAAAAATTTAATAATCCTCAAGAGAGGTTGCTTGAAGATTTAGCAGTAGCATCGAAGGTATTTATTCCTATTGAAAGAAGCCTTTATGATGCAGTGCCAATTGAATGCAAGTTATCAGAGGAGGAAGCCTATTCATTCTTAAGGGAATCAGCTTATTTTTTGAAGGAGAAAGGTTTTGGCATTATTACACCATCTTGGTGGAAAAAACCTTCAAGGCTTTCTGTTAAATTAAAAGACAAAAACCACACAACTAATACTAATTTAGCTGTAAAAAGTACATTTAATATGGATACTATTCTTGAATATGATTGGAAACTGGCGTTAAATGGTAATGAAATAAGTGAGAAAGAATTTGAAAAAATTTCAAATCTTAAGGTGCCATTTATTCAGTTAAGAGGTCAGTGGGTACAGGTTGATATACATCAAATTAAGTCACTTGCTAAGATGAAAATTAACAAGGGGCTAAATGGAAAGATTCCAGTGGGAGAATTATTAAGGCTTAACTTAAGTGATGAAGAAATAATACCTGGAGTTAGTGTTGATAATATGGATAATCAAGAGGCTGTTGGACATTTTTTTGAAAAATTATTTAATTTGAACAATATAAAGCAAGTTGATGTTCCTTCTGGGTTTAGAGGTACTCTTCGTGAGTATCAAAAGAGAGGCTTTTCATGGCTAACGTTTCTTAGAAACCATGGTATAGGGGCATGCCTTGCTGATGATATGGGGCTAGGAAAAACAGTGCAAAGTATATGCCTTATGCTTTATGAGCGGGAAAAAGGTTTAACAGATAAACCAACATTAATAATTTGCCCTACATCTGTTGTAGGAAATTGGGAAAGAGAAATTGAAAAGTTTGCACCAGGTCTTAAATCTGCAATTCATCACGGAAATAGTAGGTGGAGTTACGAAACTTTTAGCAAAGAAATACATAAAAATGAGGTTGTGATTACAACCTATGCGCTAATAGTAAGAGACAGGGATTTATTTCAAAAGGAAGAATGGGCAGGAATTATATTAGATGAAGCTCAAAATATTAAAAATAGCGCTTCAAAACAAACTCAGTATATCAAAACTCTTAAAGCAGAATATAAAGTTGCATTAACAGGAACACCGGTTGAAAATAGACTTTCGGATTTATGGTCTATTATGGACTTTTTAAATAAAGGGTATCTATACAATTGGTCAACATTTAGAAGTGAGTTTGCAGTTCCAATAGAGAGAGATGGAGATACTAAAAAAAGTAATAAATTGAAAAAAATAATTTCACCATTTGTATTACGAAGACTTAAAACTGATACAAATATTATTCGAGATCTACCAGAAAAAATTGAAACAAAGGAATATGCATCTTTAACAAAGGAGCAAGCTACTTTATATCAAGCTGTAGTGAAGGATTGTTTAAATAAAATAGATAACTCTGAGGGAATTCAAAGGAGAGGTCTTATTATTTCTTCATTAACAAAATTCAAGCAAATTTGTAATCATCCTGTACAGTTTTTAAAGGATAATGGCGAAATTGAGGGGCGGTCTGGAAAACTTGAAAGGTTACTCGAAATGCTAGAAATTGTTATAGCAGAAGGAGATAGGTCACTAGTATTTACTCAATTTGCAGAAATGGGACACATATTGGAGTCTGAGATTGAGAAAAAATTAGGAGTAAAGACACTCTTTTTACATGGAGGAACGAGCAGAAAGAAAAGAGAAGAATTAATCAATATATTTCAAAATGACAGTGGTGAGCCTATGGTATTTATATTATCATTAAAAGCTGGAGGACTTGGTTTAAACTTAACAAAAGCTAATCATGTATTCCATTTTGATAGATGGTGGAATCCAGCTGTGGAAAACCAGGCAACGGATAGAGCGTTTAGAATAGGGCAACTTAAAAATGTACATGTGCATAAATTCATATGTATGGGAACTCTTGAGGAGAAAATAGATGAGATGTTAGAGCGAAAACAGGCACTTGCTGAAAGTGTAGTGTCAACAAATGAAAATTGGATATCAGAGATGAGCAATAAGGAGCTTCGCGAGTTATTTGTATTAGAGCATAATAATAAAGCATAAAATTCACAGATAACAATCAAAAAGATTTTTTTATGGTTGTTATTTGCATGTATATATGCAAGGAGATGTAACTTCGTGACTGGAAGAATAAGAAATGAATTTGGAAGTAATTGGTGGTCTAAAAAATGGAATAATGCAATTTCAAGTTTTACAGCAAGTTCGACGATTGACAGCGGACGTGAATGTGCAAGAGAGGGCAATGTACTGAGTTTAGATTTTTGCACAGGAGAAATAAATGCAATGGTTCAAGGTAGTAACGAAGAACCTTATAAAGTAAATATAAAAATAAGTGCTTTTACCAAGGAACAGTGGAAAAAAATAATGAATGTAATGGTAAAAAAAGCTATTTTTTGTGCTAAGCTTTTGAATGGTGAAATGCCAGAAAATATAGAAGAAGCTTTTAAAGAAGGAGGGGTATCTCTTTTTCCTAAAAAACAAATACATTTACTAAGTGAATGTTCATGCTCAGGTTTTGCAAATCCATGTAAGCATATAGCAGCGGTTCATTATATGCTTGGAATTGAATTTGATAAGGATCCCTTTGTAATTTTAAAACTTAGAGGTATGGATAAAGATGATTTTTTGAAAGCACTTAGAACTCTAAGAAGCGGTAGTGAAGGGGAACAGGTTAAGAGAAAAGCAAAGATACATCGTAGGTCGAGAAGAACTATAGAAGATTTAAAACGAGAATTTGAAAACTCTGATAGAATGGATGAAGACGTTCTAAATATGACATTTTCGTATATAACACCAGAAGTTAAACATGAAGTTATTAGGACACTTGGGATTCCAGAATTTTGTACAAATGGTGATGACTTTAAAGGTAAAATGACGGAGGCGTATACTAGCACTGAGGAGGAAACACGAAAGTATTTAACGGCATTTCAGAAGGAAAGGACCCCACTTTTATAAGTTGGAGTTACATACTCTAATAAATAGAAAACTTAAGTGTAAATATAAACCTCCTTCTGAAGTCGTTAATACTTCAGCTCCGCAGGAGATGATTTAATTAAAAAGTAAGTATTGATGTATTTTCATCATGTACTTGGTAAAGCCGAGGAGATAAATCGTATGAATAAATTAATAAATTTAACTAAAGGTAATAGAGTCTTATATGTTGCAGCAATACTTTCTATAGCAGCAGCAACATTTGTAGCAATGATTGAGCCTTTGATTATAAAAATAACAATAGATTCAGTAATAGGGAATAAACCAATGGATGTGATAAAACCTCTGCAAAAGCTAATTATGGCAGTAGGTGGTAAACAGGCACTTATAACAAATTTATGGATTTGTGCATTAAGTCTTGTAACATTAACATGTATAAGAGGTATTTTCTTGTTTTTGAGTGGAAATTTTTCTGCTCGTGCTGCTGAAAATATATCAAAAAACATGAGAGTAAAACTTTATGATCATATTCAAAATCTACCATATGAGTATCATGTTAAAGCGGAATCGGGCGATCTTATTCAAAGATGTACCTCCGATGTAGAAACTGTTAGAAAGTTTTTTGCAACGCAAATGGTGGAAATAGGAAGAGCATTTTTTATAGTAGTTTTCGCAATAATAATGATGTTGTCACTTAATAAAAATATGACGATTATTGCCATGGTAA
>ERZ1463037.106-NODE-106-length-12898-cov-6.540372_pt1 | contig 12898 bp, 14 predicted proteins | sample MGYA00564484_ERZ1463037 | MGnify/ENA primary metagenome ERZ1463037 (study PRJEB39244, sample SAMEA3635151) | Helicobacter pylori | study: EMG produced TPA metagenomics assembly of PRJEB11511 data set (Assembly of a 5300-year-old Helicobacter pylori... | reverse complement strand
CTTTCCCTACACGACGCTCTTCCGATCTTATTTCTAAATATGATTTAAAAGAAGTAACAATCATAACCAAAGATCACGGCTATATAATTACAAACCCTAAATTAGTTTTAGAGATAGCACAAGAAGTAGCAAAAACGAAAAGGCTTTATAAACTTGAAGCAAGTAATTTTCCTCCTAAAGAAGCACCATCTATTAAATATTTAAAACTATCGATATCAACTACTTTTAATATGGGAGGTTCAATTTGGGATGATAGTAATAGTGGTCTAATGTTAGAAAGTAATGGATATTATTGGAATGTAAGTAGTAGATTAATTGAACTTATGGATAAATCATTAAAAGGAGCTAAAAAATACTTTTAAATATTTTCATTAAATAAACAAATTCACAAGTTTCATAAAATAACGACTAACCCTAATGATGAAAACCAAAGTGAAAGTAACACAATACCAATTGAGTTACTTTCACTTTGTTGCTAGCGCTCATTATTCGAAAATGTAACCATACTAAATTTATGGTAATAATGCTATAATTAAATAAATATTTTTGTGCTTAGTTTGTAAGATATTATAAAGTATCAATATAAATCAATTAATATAAAATAATGGGGGTTATTAATATGCTAATACGTAATATGAAAGAGAAAGATTTAAATGGTGTGTCTATATTATACAAGTCGCTAATTGGGAAACAATGCAATGCAGAAAATATGGCAGAACAGTTTGCATTAATAAGTAAAAATGATAACTATATTTTATTAGTGGCAGAAGAGAATGGAAAGGTTGTTGGAACTGTTATGGGAATAAGATGTATCACTATGGTGTCTAATTTTAATTATTTTATGGCAATAGAAGCCTTAATTGTAGATAATGAGTATAGAGGAAAGGGTATAAGCAAACTATTGCTATTAAATATGGAGAATAGTGCTAAGCAGGTAGGCTGTAGTTATATTATCTTAGTTTCTGGTAAGCAAAGAGAGGTAGCTCACAAACTATATGAATCTCTTGGATATGGAAAAGATGAAGCAAAAGGGTATAGAAAATTTATTTAATTGAAATTTTATATATTGTAGGAATATGATTTTCATGGCTCATTTAAAAAAATTAAAAGTTGTTTCATTTTAGTAAAGACAGTATCATTCATTAACTCCGCAATAAACAAGTGTAATAATTACTAAACAAATCAGATAACTTACCCAATATTATTTATCAATTCACTCATATTGCTAGTTATATATTTGTATAATTTACAGTAATAGTATTTACATGAGAAAGGCTACATTACCTTTATGTATATATAAATTAAGTAGGTGGGCAGGTAGGTAAACAAGAAGGGTAAGGAGGATAGTGTTTTATGTTAGAAGGGAAATGTCCAATGGCGGGAAGAACAAGCAAAGCAGTAGCAGGTGGGGGAGCAACTAATGAGTATTGGTGGCCAAATTAGCTTACGGGAAGAATGTCTTACAAATGATTTTTTTGTAAACCTTCTTGATATCAATACACTGTGGAGGGTGGTACCTGAATGTACGGAAAAATTCATGGGTTTCGATAGAGAAACAGAGAAGATGAAGTGGACAGCAACAAGAGTTGATCTTATATTTGGATCAAATTCACAACTTCGCGCGGTTGCGCAGGTTTTATGCATCTAAGGGCAATGAGGAAAAGTCATACAAGATTTTGTAGCTGCAGAGAATAAGGTAATGAATGCAGATCGTTTTGATGTTGAAGAATATTATAAGTGTAATTGAGTTGATTTCTTTTATTAGTTTATAGTAGGAGCAACTAAATCATTTATAACTATGTAGTTGGAAAGGGTTAACAGTTCTAATATTTCAAAAGTTGTTAACCCTCATCCTTAATAAAACATTTAAGTCATGTAAGGCTTTTTATACAAGTCATTTTTAGATAACCCATTTTTCTTTGCTGCATTTATCCAATTTAATTTTCCGATTTCTCCGAATAAAAATACTGGAAAGTTTGGTGCTACATATTTATTTTCAACAAGTGTCTCAATGTTGTTTTCAATGTCCTTATTAATTTCGTAGAGTGAAGAGTATATTTTTGAGCATAGCCTTTGCATGAACTTTATGTCTTTTGTTGCGCCTACTACCTCTCCCATACCTATCGAAGCAGCAAACCTCCAATTTAAATTCAATCTAACACAAAAATTTTTTAACACTCGAATAGCTTCATTATTTATTGTAGGTTCGGGAAACCCGCAATTTACAATGGCATATACTCGTACATTTTTAGGTGATTTATTATTGTTTTTGAAGTACATATAATAATCTTCTAAAAATCTCATTAATACACCAGGCAGAGAAAAAACATATAGAGGGAAGGCAAAAACAATGACATCTGCATGGGACATTGTTTTAAAATCCTCTTCAATTTTGCCAGAATGAATACTTGAGGTAACATGAATATAAAATCTATTATAATTGTTTTCATTCATATATTCATCCAGTCTGTTAAGAAAAAGGAGTGAATTTGATCCTTTTCCTTTGGGACTTCCATTAATAAAACAAATATTTTTCATAATAATAAACTCCTCCTACTACAATATCTGATTAATAATATTTTCATTATCTTTATCTGAAACACATAGTAAAACTTTATCAAAGCTTTTAGTATACTTACCGCTGGTTAAAGTAATAAATGTGTCTTTTTCTTCTTTTGTTAAGTCATCACTATAGCCTATCAATACTTGCTTTGGGTATTTCTCATATCTTTTAGGATGAGCTGTGGTACCATTCTTTTTTTCAAAGAAAGGTAAAACAGTTGGAATAAATCTATCTATAACATTCTTTATATTAGAGCTGTATTGTCCAAAAACTATTGGAGTAAGATAAATAGCTAAATCTGAATTAACATATGCTTTATTAATGCTATTTAATGAATCATCAATAACACATTCTCCTGGGGTTTTTATCCAGCATCCAAAACATCCTATGCAGTTTTTTACGTTATCCCTATTAATTTCAAACAATTCTAGTTCAATATTTTTTTGTAAAAATAGTTTCATCAATGATTTCTGTAAAGATTTACTATTTTCAGTTTTAATATCGCTGTCACAAATAAGTATAGCTTTCATTGTTAAAATCAACTCCTTTTATTATTTTATCCTATATATAGGGGGTGTCACATGTAGCCATCAAGCTACGCAATACTGAACGATGGTTAGCTCTCCTTAAATAATATATTTTCGTGCTGATTTATTAGTATCATATTACCAAAAAATGCAATGAAATACAATGCGATGGAAAAAGTAAAAACGATCATTTTTGGGACATAAAAAGTCAATTTAACCCTAAATATGGTAAAAATATTCTTAATTTATGGTAATTGTGTTATAGTTAAATATATAGTGTGAGTCAGAAATTGGAGGAAAGATTGAAATGAATGTGATTGTAGAAAATCATGAAGTTCACAAGAAAGGGTTTGGAATAAAAAAGGGGCGTATATATGTTTAATAAAGTGAAGCAATATATTAAAAAAAATATAATACTAAGTATAGGAATTATACTATGCCTAGGCATTATGAGTACTTATGCATATACTAAGATTATGCCTGGATGGTTTTCACAGTCAGATACTTATAATGTAGTAAAGGAAACATTTCTAACTAATAAGGGGTATTCTAATGAGTTATCAAGGCATGTAGCACCACAAGTATTTAAAAGAACAAATATATATAATGGTTATGGTGACTTAAACACTAAAAAAACTTACAAAGTAGATTTTACTTTAAAAGAAAAATCTCAAACTAAATTTAAAAATACAGTTTATGTTAAAATGAATTATTCAGTGAAGATAATGGATTTACAGGGAAATGTTTTAGGAGGTTCAGAGCATGTACCAATTACCTTTACTGTTAAGTACATAAAAGGCGAATGGTATATTACAGATAAAGAAGAATCTGCATAAATTTTAAAAGCTAAAATTTAAGAATTAAAAGGAGGGAAAATTATATTAATAAATTAGTTATGAGATTTGATAAGGAAAAGATAGATAATGTAATTTAAGGTAGTATCTATCTTTTTATTAAACACCAAAATAATGTTTTCAATTACCAAAATAAGAATGGCAGTGGAATTAGAATTACATTAAAAACAATACTTATCTTCCAAAACTTGTTAAAAGATACCATTCTTGAAACAATTGCCAAAATAATTGCTATTGGACATATAAAAGGTGTTACCATTATGGCGAAACCTTCTAATCTTTGAAAAGGTGTTATTTTAAAAAGCCAATTTAGTATAAGCAAGAGTATAATTGTGGGAATAACCAGAGAAATAATACCAAGTATATTACTTATATTTTACATTGAAGTTTTATTTTGCATGTAAACTCTCCTCTCATAATTACTGCAAATTCTGTATAATCAATTTCAACTCGTTATTTTATAAAAATGGATCATGGTTTTATTATTTGAATTTCTTTTTTATAAATATTGAACTTTCTTTAATAAGTCTTATTATAGATACAATAGGCGCTCCTGCAAATGTTGCAATACGAGCACTTCCACCACCTAAACTTCCGGTTAGTATCGAACTAAGGGAGTCCATAATAGCATTGTCTTTAACAAGATAAGTCCAAGTGGAGGTAGGTGGTTCTATTCGCTCGCGTAAACTTAAGAGTCCACTTTCTGATAATTCCATATTGGTAAAATCCATTAAAATATTTTCTAATATGTCCTGCTGTAAAGTATTAAAACATAAATTTGTTTCTCTTTGAAGTTCTCTAAAAGGGTTTTTACCGCCAATGATGTTTAAATTTATCCCCTCTTGAATAATGACTACCTCAGCCAGGTAATTAGCAAAGCTTTCATCTATATTATATAAAGCCACTTGTTTTTCAAGTTTATTTATACATTTTTCACCAAATAGTGTATTTAATTTTTCATAAAGCTTTTGATTTTCATTTTCTAGCACATTAAGGGGATCAATATCCTCTAGTATTTCTAATCGTCTATGATATACCTGGAGTCTGTGTCTTTCTAATAATGAAGAATATTTCCATAGAGCTCTACGCAAATCAGAATTCTGACCTTGAATAATTCTTTGTACCTGGTCTATCTTACGTGCTATTCTAGGGTCATCAATTGGTTCTTCTTGATTTTTTGGTCTAATATATGCAGGAATTATCTTATCAATCCCATACTTTTTAATCAAATCATCTTCTAGGCTTATAAAGAACCTGAACATGCCAACATCACCTTGACGACCAGCCCTACCTCTAAGTTGCTTATCAATACGCTTACTTTCGTATCTGTTTGTCCCAATAACGTACAATCCACCTAAGGCAATAACCTTATCTCTACTTTCGCAGTTTGTTCCACCTAACTTTATGTCAGCACCTCTTCCAGCCATATTAGTTGAAACAGTAACTGCACCTATTACGCCTGCCTGTTCAATGATTTCTGCTTCAAGCTCATCATTTTTAGCATTTAAGACCTGGCACTCAATACCAATCTTTTTTAATTTTAATGCCAAGTAGTCTGATTCCAATACACTTGAATTTCCAATTAAAATAGGTTGTCCAGTTGCATGTACGCTTGTAATCTCATTTATTAAAGCCTTATACTTTGCTTCCTTATGAGTGAATATTACATCTGGATAATCTATTCTGTTGCAAGGTACATGTGAAGGGATAACAAATACTTCAAGCCCATAAAACTCGCTAATCTCCTCAGCAGAATCCATAGCTGTGGCTGTCATTCCAGCAACCTTTTTATAAAGCATAATAAAACTTTGAAGAGTTATCTGATTCATAATTCTCCCCTTGGATTTAAACTCAAGTTTTTCCTTAGCCTCAAGAGCTTCTTGAATCTCATCTGGCCAATGCCTATTTTCTGCTATACGCCCAGTAAATTTATCTACCATTTCGATTTTATCATCTCGTACAATATAATCTATGTCCTTTTTTAATATAACTTCCGCATAAAGTGTATTATGTACTTCATTAAGCAATTTAATATTTTCGTCAGAGTATAGATTATCACAACATAATTGCGCTTCCACAAGGTTTAATCCTATTTTTGTTAGAAATGCATTTCTTTCATACTCATCCTTGTCATAATGAATTTTAGGTTTAAGTCCTTTTATAATATCCATAGTCGACGAAAGAGTATTATCATTTTGATATCCTCCTGCTGCAATTACCAATGGTATTTTTGCTTCATCAATTATTATAGAGTCCGCTTCATCCACAATAACAAAATTAAAGGGACGCTGGATACGTTCGTTTTTTTCATAACAAATTGAGTCCCTTAGATAATCAAATCCAGCTACTTTTGCTGTTATATAGGTAACATCACATAAATAAGCCTTTTGTTTATCCTGCATTTTCATATTATCCTGCACAAAACCTACTGTAAGCCCAAGCATTTCATATATTGGACCCATCCACACTGCATCACGAGCCGCAAGATAATCATTAAAAGTAAGAATGTGGCAACCAAGGCCAGAAAGTGCATTTAGATATGCAGGAAATACTGCAGCTATTGTTTTACCTTCCCCTGTCTGCATTTCAATAAGCCTTCCTCTATGCATTGCTATGCCAGCTATTATTTGCTCATCATAAGCCTCAAAGCCTAAGGCTATTCTAATTGCTTCTTTTACAAGTGCGAAGGCTTGTATCATTATTTCATCAATACAAACTCCTTGTGAAACCTTCATTTTTAGTTCTATTGATTTATATAAAAGTTTCTCCTTATTTAAAGAGTCAAATTTAACATGATTTATCTCATATGTAATCTTTTTATAGTCATCGTATTCGGCTTTATTAGATATACTTTCAATCTTTTTTAACATACTCTTTGCCATATATACTACCTCACTAACTACATCATATTTTATAGCTACTACGTAAGCTATATGCTTTATTATACTATAATTACCGTAAAGTGGATATAAAGTTCTTAAGGGAACAACGCATAAAGTATCAAATAAAAAGTTATATTTATAACTTTTTATTTGATACTTTATGCTGATTTTTTGATTTAATATACATAATTTCAATTTTTGCTAATTTACTTAATTATTCACAAGAGCTCGTATAGACTTGAACCTAGAAGTGATAAAAGCCAATATAACCACGAAAGCTCCTGAGATAATAAATAATAAACCTATGCCCCTCCCTTGTCCTGTACCGATAATCTTTCCAACTGTAGGCACAAGAAATCCGCCTTTATTTAATAATGGATTAAATATATGGTCGGCCAGAAATCCGGAAATACAGTAAGCAACAACAGAGCCTAGCTGTGATAATACCGCAATAATGCCCCATACACGGCCCTGCTTATCATTATCAATATTTTTTCGGACTAATACATCGCAGCCAGTATTAACAAATGATAGGGCGTAGAAAAATAGAAATGTAGCCCCTACTATAAAGTAAATATTAGACGTTAGTCCAATCAAAGAAAAGAATAAACCAGAAAAACTTAATCCTATGATCACCATATCAGCATACTTCTCCGTTTTGCTGAAAATACCAATATAAAGACTGCTCAGCAGCATTCCGATTGCACTTATGGATTGTGCAATGCCAAGTGTTTTGGAATCTGAGAAAGACAGCACAAGTGGCCCAAACAAGGTCTGAAGAAAACCAATAAAAAAAGTAACTATGGATATAATCATAATAAGAAACACTACGCCTCTATTTGAAGCAATAGCATCCCATCCCTCTGCCAGATTTTTCATGAAATGTTGACTTTCATAATTCTTATCAACTATCTGCAAGTCTTTTTTAATAAAGAAGACCGCAAGGATAGCAATAGCAAATGTAGAAATATCAATGGTTAAGACCGTCTCTATACCAGTTATACTGAGTAATAATCCTGATATTATGGGAGAAATCAAGAACTTTGAAGATGAGGCCAGTTGTACCAGCCCGCTGGCCTTAGAGAATTGGTCTTCAGTTAATAGGTCAGTAACTGAAGCCTTGTATGCTGGACCCTGAAGAGCAACAAAGACTGAACTGATTGCAGTCCCTATATAGATTTGCCAGAGTTCAATATTACCAGTTAGCATGATAATTAATATCAAAACAAGTCCTAATGCAGAACCTAAATCGCCTAGAATCATCATTACACGTCGGTCAAAACGGTCGGCTAGCACACCTCCGATCGGGCTTAATAAAATGGATGGGAGGAATGTACAAAGTGTGACCAAGGCAAAGCTACTGGCTGTATGTGTCTTCTGGTAGGCATAAGTTCCTAGAGAAAAAGCTGTCAGTCCACTACCAATACTAGATATTAGTTGACCCACCCATACAATTAGAAACCTTCCAAATAATTTGTTTTGTGAATTTTCCATAATTTCACCTTACCTTAACATTTTTATTTTTTTAATATAGCATATACAACTACTATCTACTGTCTATTTCCTTAAATGTTTTCTTCTGACTAAAGAAGAGGTCATCGTTTGTGATAATAATTATCATAGAAATCACCAGCATGACTCCCGTTACAACACATTTAGTCATCTCTTCAATTTGGAACATCTCTGAAGAAAGAACTGCCATTATATGAAATATAACACATACCAGTATGCTTCTGTTATTCCGGTAGTATAGCCAATTCATAATGATTGTAAGGGGTAAAACACTGACAAAAAAATTAACTACATAGATAATACTGGTATTCCAGAGGTTATTGTGATAGTAGCCTTTAATAAAAAATAAAGGTAAGTGCCAAAGCGCCCAGAGGATTGAAAAATAAATGGTTGCCGGAAGCATATTAAATTTACTGCGAATACTGTCCATACCGTAACCTCTCCATGCCAAATCTTCTAAAGCAGGTGCTAGAAACACAATAAGCATGTTGAGCATAAATTTTCCGTTTATAATTTTAAATTCTTTGGCCAAGTGAAGCTGCTGAATTGGCATTCCAAAGAGCACTGAAATCAAAATGGAAAAAATAATGACCACTGGCATTAGCAATATTACATAAGGCATATATTCCCATTTAATTCTCCTAATTTGGATTATCCTATTCCAAAAATCAGCCTTTAATTTTCGGCTACCAGAGCTAAAATACATATATAATGTTGCAATGGCAGGTGCAAACAACCCGAAACTCATAAACAACATCTGCAGCCCATCCTTACCTGACTGGAGACTAAAATAAGCTGCGATAAACCAGGTTGTCCAGGTTAAAGAATAAGCAATTATAAAGAACTGAAACGGTTTATACTGATAATTTTTATTCATTTTAATCTTCTCCTATTTTATTGTTGATCTTCTAACATTTTCTCGTACAGTCTAGGTATATAGCTAAAGCTGCCATTTTCAGTCCCCAACATAGTTTCTAAAATATATTCAAATGCTTTTGCCTTTTGAAAGATCTCCTGAGGCTGCCATTGAAATAGGCCCACATCGAACAAAAACTGAGAGGACACTAATAAAAACTCAACTACCTCTCTTGGGTATGGTGTTTTAAATGAACCCTCTTTTATTCCTTGCTCCACTATTTCAACAATAATTGGAGTCAACTTTAATATTGTTTCTACCAAGCTTTTCTGATGCATTTCAGCATTGTTTACTTGATGTAACTGCTCAAGAATATGTTTCTTTTGTGTTGTAGATTCATTTTTAGGCATAATGATCTGAAATATTTTTTCTTGGGCGTTGAGATTTGGATCTGAAGCGATAGCTTTTGCATCTCCAACGCCGATGCCTATAAAACGCATTACGATTTCATTCATGACCTCCTCTTTAGATTGAAAGTAATAGTAGAAGGTGCCTTTGGCAATGCCAATCAACTGCAAAATGTCATTTACAGTTGTCTTTACATAACCCTTTGTAGCAAAAAGCATTTCAGAAATATCCAAAATTTCATTTTTGCGTTCTTCGTGTTTTTTTGAAATTCTCATTGCTTTTTCCTCCATTATTGTAAACTGACCGTCGGTCTATAATAATCATATCATTAATTCTGTTTTGAAGTCAAGTATTATTTATCTATATTTTTACAATATAGGTAAATATAAAATATAAGCATAAAAATGAATGATTAGGTGGACATACTCAAGAAGTTGTAAAAAATGGAGATAGATATTGTTGGTGTGATTCAGAGAAATCTTGGCGGGATCCCATTGAAAAGAAACTATTTTAACTAAATTTCTTTATATGGTTAAAATTTATTTTTTTGGTTTGAAAATGGATAATGCGAATGGTATATTAATAATAAAGTTATATAAAGTATCCTTCAGGGTTGGGTGAAATTCCCTATCGGCGGTATAGCCCGCAAGCCGTAAGGCAGATTCGGTTAAATTCCGGAGCCGACAGTATAGTCTGGATGAAAGAAGGTGAATGCAATTATACGTAGTTTTTATTATGTATATTAGTTGTGTTCTCGAACCCCCTTAAGGTTGCTTAAGGGGGTTTTTAATGAATGAATCGCTATTAAATCGGTTTGGTAATAATCTACAACGTGTAGAAAAAGCATTGGGTGTTCTTAGACAAGGTAAAGGTATAATTCTTGTTGATGATGAAAGTCGTGAAAATGAAGGAGATCTTATTTTTCCTGCTGAAACACTTACTGTGCCTCAAATGGCTATGTTAATTAGAGAATGCAGCGGTATTGTTTGTCTCTGCTTAACAGAAGATAAAATTAAAGAGTTAAATTTACCCCAAATGGTTCCTAATAATACATGCAAATATGAAACTGCATTTACCATTTCAATTGAAGCTAAAGAAGGCGTAACTACAGGAGTTTCCGCTGCTGATAGAGTTACTACAATTCTTACTGCTGTAAAAGATGACTGTAAACCTGAAGATTTATGTCATCCTGGTCACGTTTTTCCACTTTGTGCACGTACAGGAGGGATTCTAGTTAGACGTGGACATACGGAAGGTACTGTTGATCTTATGCGCTTAGCAGGATATAAACCAACAGGGATTTTGTGTGAACTTACAAATGTTGATGGAACAATGATGAAATTGCCACAGATAATTGAATTTGCTAAAAAACATGATATGACTGTTGTTTCTATAGAAGATATTTTTGAATATAAACAAAATATGTAAGCTGATGAAATTAAAAACCATCATAGGTGTATTCCTATGGTGTTTTTTAATATTTATTTTAGCGTTTTCAAATTATACAAAAGCTTAAATAGTATAATGTATACAAATATTTTTCTTTTATAGAAGATAATTGTACAAACGACAAATCAAAAAAATTTAAACTTATCCTTGAAAAATATAAGCTTATAACTAATAATATTCATAAGAGTTACGTCAGATTGGTAAAAAATGCGAAGAATAGGTTATATATTGGTAGATGATAGTAATAGACACATATAAGAGGAGATATGATAAATGATAATATTATGTATTCTATGTGCAATATTGATATGCTTTAGGATTGAGTATGCTGTTCTTTGTAACAGTTTAAAGAAAGCGCCCTATAATAATGGGCAAAAAAAAGATGTGATTATTGTACTTGGTTATCCAGCAAAAAAAGATGGAAGCGTGTCACCAATTCTGCGAGAGCGAATAAATAAAGCAGCAAAACTATATCATGAAGGAATTGCTGAAGCGATTATTTGCACTGGTGCGGCGGTCGCTAATAACTATGTTGAGGCAGATGTCATAGCACAAACCTTGATTGAATTAGGAGTGCCTGATTGCAGTATAATTCGTGAAAAACTTGCAAAGGGTACATATGAAAATTTAGTAAACTCAAAGAAAATTATGAAAGATAGAGGATTGAGAACAGCAGTTATTGTATCTTCACCTTGGCATTTACGAAAAGCCAGTTCGTATGCTTTTAGACTTGAAATTAACCATACAGTGGAAAAATCTAAATTTCCTCATGAATACCTAATAATAGGAGTGGTAATTATTTACCTTTATTTATATACGCAGATGTTCATAAAGCTCTGCGTTATCATAAAGGCAACCAATAGAGTTAAGTCATAATTTTCATATTTTATGTCATACCATGGCAGCCACAAAATAGTAGTTCGTTTTTGATTTATAGTTCATCAAAAATGGAAAATACTATCTCGTAGTTGCTTTTTTCATGAATCGTTTCAATACCCCATATATTTAATCTATTAGAGTTTTAGAAATATATGGATTAACGTGGACGATATAGTTTTTTATTTTATATCTCAGCTTGTAAATTTTCGTCAACATAAATACAATAAAGTTATGGAGGTGTTATGCGTGAATTATATAACGACAAAAGAAGCAGCAAAAATTTGGGAAATCACAGAGAGAATAGTAGTGTACCATTGCTCTGCTGGGCGATATAGGCGCAGTAAACTAAAGGATGGTGAAAATAAATGAAACGGATATTCTTGGTTGAGGACGATAAAGCAATCGCAAGAAACCTTATGCTTTTGCTCCGCTCGGAGGGATTTACAGTCACTCACGCCCCTACGCGGAGTGAAGCCCTTACATCACTTGCAGGGAATAAATTTGACTTGGCGTTGATTGATATTTCTTTGCCTGATGGAAATGGATTTACGGTTTGCACGGAAATCAAAGAAACGCAAGATGTTCCCGTTATCTTTCTGACGGCTTCCGGCGATGAAGCAAGTGTTGTTACCGGACTGAACATGGGCGCGGACGACTATATCACCAAGCCTTTTCGCCCGCGTGAATTGATTGCGCGAATTAGAACCGCCCTGCGAAAAAGCGGGCGTTCTGGGGCGGCTTTTGAAATTCGCGGGATTTATGTCGATACGGCAAGTGGCGTTGTGAAAAAAAACGGCAACGAGGTTTTCCTTTCAGCATTAGAATACCGCTTGTTGCTGGTGTTTATTGGAAGCCCCAAAAGCATTATCACGAGGGGCAGGCTACTTGATGAATTGTGGGATGCGGCGGGTGAGTTTGTCAATGATAATACATTAAAGATCGGAAGAGCACACGTCTGAACTCCAGTC
>ERZ1463037.100-NODE-100-length-13137-cov-12.587448_pt1 | contig 13137 bp, 8 predicted proteins | sample MGYA00564484_ERZ1463037 | MGnify/ENA primary metagenome ERZ1463037 (study PRJEB39244, sample SAMEA3635151) | Helicobacter pylori | study: EMG produced TPA metagenomics assembly of PRJEB11511 data set (Assembly of a 5300-year-old Helicobacter pylori... | reverse complement strand
ATAATAATGCCTATGATGAGATTTGTTAGTAATATAGGTTATGTAGTAGTTTGTGTTGTTGGTGGATATTTAGCAACACAAGGAAAAATTACAATAGGTAATATTCAAGCGTTTATTCAATACTCTAATCAATTTACTCAACCAATAGTTCAAACTGCAAATATTGCTAATATTATTCAATCAACGGTAGCATCAGCAGAACGTATTTTTGAATTATTAGATGAAGTTGAAGAGATTGAAGAAACTTCGGAATCTAAGGTAATTGAGTTTCCAAAGGGAGAAGTTAAGTTTGAACATGTTGATTTTAGTTACAAAAAAGAAGAATCACTTATTAAAGATATGAATATTGATGTAAAGAGGGGTCATACAATTGCAATTGTTGGACCAACTGGTGCTGGTAAAACTACACTTGTTAACCTACTTATGAGGTTCTATGAGATAGATGCTGGTAAAATTTCTATCGATGGGGTTGACATAAGAGATATAAAACGTGGAGAGCTACGTAGTATGTTTGGTATGGTACTTCAGGATACTTGGTTATTTAATGGTACTATAATGGAGAATATTGCTTATGGTAGAGAGGGAGCAACAGTGGAAGAAGCTATGCAGGCAGCAAGAGCTGCTCATGCACATCACTTTATTAAGACTCTTCCTGATGGTTATAATACAATATTAAATGAAGAAGCTTCTAATATATCACAGGGTCAAAAACAGCTTCTTACTATAGCTCGTGCAATACTTGCAAATCCAACTATTATGATATTAGATGAAGCTACAAGTAGTGTCGATTCAAGGACAGAAGTTTATATACAAAGGGCTATGACAGAACTTATGCAAAATAGAACAAGTTTTGTAATTGCACATAGACTGTCTACAATTAAAGATGCAGAGTTAATTTTAGTTATGGATAAAGGAAGCATTATTGAGATGGGTAGTCATAATGAACTTCTTGCTCAAAACGGATTTTATGCAGATCTTTATAATAGCCAGTTTGCTGGTGCAAATTTAGACAATGAAGTAATGTAATAAAGATTAATTATAAAATTACAAACAAAAATAAAATATCTCATAGAAAAGACTTTCAAATGTCTCTTCTGTGAGATATTTTTTTATTTATAAGATAAATAAAAATAAAAGTTACTCCTAAAATTCGTGCTATATTTACAGGTTAATAGGCGTTATTACAAAATAATAGAAATACTTGTAATGAACACTTTGATTATATTCTTTATATGAATAGTTTGACGAAAGTTGCGACCGAATTATAGTGCTAAAGCACTGAAATCAAAAGGAAATTATGTATATTTGTAGAAATATATATATACTAAGAATAAATAGAGTGATGTAATGATTAAAACCATTATTTAAATAATTAAACAAAAGGAGATGTGCATTATGAAAAATATAATGCCAAGTATAAGTTTGGATTGCAACTATGATAATGTGAATAAAATTGAATACATAAAAAAACATGATTCGGAAAAAAAGTTAAATGAAAGAATAAAACAACTTGAAGATGAACTTCAATATACTAAGGAATCTCTTCAATCATCAAATGAGGAACAACTTGTTTACAATGAAGAATTACTGAGTGCAAACGAAGAACTTAAATCAGTAAATAATGAACTGTTAAAGATTAATACCCAATATCAATATAAAAATCAAGAGCTGAAAGATCTATATAATGATATGACAAACTATTTAAATAGTACAGATATTGGAACTATATTCCTTGATGAAAATCTTTGTATTAGAAAGTTTACAGCTAATATTACTAAAGAGATAAATCTTAAGGCACAGGATATTGGGCGTCCAATGCAGGACATAGTAAGTAATCTCATAGATGATGACCTCAATATGGGTGCAATGGAAGTGCTTAATAATCATACGTTGTATGAGAAAGAGATTCAAAGTAAAAATGGAAGTTGGTATTTATTAAAATGTGTTCCATATTGTACAGGTGAGAGATTATTTAAAGGAGTTGTATTATCTCTTGTGGATATAACTAACAAGAAATTATTAGATGAAACAATTTTATCCGAAAATTTAAAAACGGAGTTTTTTAGCAACCTTTCTCATGAACTTAGAACTCCACTAAATATAATTATATGTACCTTACAGCTTATAGATACATATACAATGAAGGGGGTATTTAAAGAGAAGGAAAGTGAATTTCAAAAGTATTGCGGTATAATGAAACAGAATTGTTACAGACAATTAAGACTTGTAAATAATATAATTGATATTACAAAACTCGACGCAGGTTTTTTTGAACTGAATTTACAGAACTGTAATATTGTAAATATTGTTGAGAGCGTTACTATGTCAGTAGCAGAATATATTAAGACTAAATCTATTAAATTAGTTTTTGATACAGATATAGAGGATTGTATAATGTCTTGCGATCCTGAAAAAATTGAAAGAGTCTTACTAAATCTGCTTTCCAATTCAATAAAGTTCACAACACCAGGTGGAAGTATGATGGTAAATATGTATGACAAAGGAAAAAATATTATAATATCTATAAAAGATACAGGAATAGGAATTCCAAAGGATAAGGTAGATATTATTTTTGATAGATTTAGACAAGTAGATAGGTCACTTACGCGAAAACAAGAAGGCAGTGGTATAGGACTTTCCATAGTTAAATCTCTTGTGGAGTTACAAGGGGGCACAATTTCTGTAAGGAGTGAATACGGTAAGGGAACAGAATTTATTATTATACTTCCAGTAGTAGTACGCGCAGATACGAATGATAAATGTAGAGTGTTTGAAGCTCAATCACAAGAAAGAATTGAGAAAATACATATTGAGTTTTCTGATATCTACTCTTTAAATTAGACAGATATGTGTACATTTCATTAAAATATATTAAAGACTATTATATTCTGGGTGTAAATAATTTGTTATAATAAGATATAATGATGTGTACATAAATTTGATAATGGAGGGCTATTATGAAAGAGAATAATAACACTTATACAAAAGTAGAAACTAAAAATCATGGTAGTAATGCTACCAAAATAGATATAGCAAAAAAAGACTTTTCAATTGTGGGCATAGGTGCATCTGCAGGAGGATTGGAGGCTTTGTCAGTTTTCCTTCGTAATGTGCCGGAAAATAGCGACCTCGCTTATGTTATAATACAGCACATGGAGAAAAATAGTAAGGACATTTTGGTGGATTTACTTCAGAGTGACACTTCTATGAAAGTTGTACAGGCCTATGAGAACATACTTGTTAAGCCGGGTGAAGTCTATATAATTCCACCAAATAAGGATATGACTATTAAAAATAATGTTATACATATTTTTGATTATATTAAGCCTCATAATCTACATTTGCCTATAAATTTATTTTTTAGTTCACTTGCCAATGACAAGGGGGATAAGAGTATATGCGTCATACTCTCAGGTATGGGTAGTGATGGCACAGCTGGGGTTAGACAAATTAAGGAAAAGGGAGGAGGCGTCTTTATTCAAGAACCATCCTCCGCTAAATATGCTGATATGCCGAGTAGCGCTATTAAGACAGAATTAGCAGATGATATATCGACTGTAGAGATAATGCCTTCAAAGATTATCGCTTATGTTGAGCATAAGAAAAATATAGGTGCGATTGACACTGAACATGCAGATAAACAAAAGGTATATATTGACAAAATTATAGCAATGTTACGATCACATACAGGTCATGATTTTTCTTCATATAAAAGAAATACTATACAGCGTAGAATTGAGCGTTGTATGGGTATTCATCATTTTAATGATATAGTTGTATACGTGGACTTTTTAAAGAAGAATCCTCAAGAACTGGAATTGTTATTTAAAGAATTTTTAATAGGGGTTACCAATTTCTTTCGTGAACCGATGGAGTGGGAAATTCTAAAGGACAAAGTTATACCAGCACTCTTAGCGAATAGGTCACCAACTGATACGGTTCGAATTTGGATATCGGGCTGTTCTACTGGCGAAGAGGCTTACTCTTTAGCAATTATCTTCAAAGAGGTAATTAGTGAATTACAGCTTGTTAAAGACTTTTATATTCAGATTTTTGCTACTGATCTAGACTCTGAAGCTATTGATAAAGCACGCGAGGGGGTTTTCTCTGCGAATATCACAAAAGATATGTCCAGCAAACGTCTAAGTAAGAATTTCCTCAAGGTGGATCGTGGTTATCAGGTTGTAAAGGAAATTCGTGATATGGTCATTTTTGCTCAACAAAACATGATTAAGGATCCTCCATTTACAAAGGTTGATATAATGATTTGTAGAAATTTACTTATTTACCTTACACCAGAAATTCAGAAAAAGCTCATTCCTCTTTTTCATTACAGTCTTAATAGTGGTGGGTTCTTATTTTTAGGAAGTGCGGAGTCAGTAGGGAGTTTTACTGATCTTTTTAAACCCCTTGATATTAAATCGCGAATTTATCAGAGGCTTAATCCCTTAATTCAAAAGGAGCCTATAGAATTTCCTAACTCGTTTGCACCGTATCAACCAGAAGCAAACCAACCATCAGAAGAGGTTCAAAACATGCAGTCGCTAGCGGATAAACTTGTTTTACAATATTATTCACCAGCTGCAGTGCTTGTTAATGGTAAAGGTGATATACTCTACATTACTGGGCGAACTGGTAAGTACTTGGAACCAGCTACTGGTAAGGTTAATTGGAATATTTTTGCCATGGCTCGTGAAGGGTTAAACTATAAACTTAATGACGCTTTTTACAAGGCTGTTCGTGGAAAAGAAGTGGTTACTTCTAAGAGTGCTGTTGTGCTAAATGAAGGTGGAAAGCTGAGGGTAGATATCACAGTCAATCCGCTTAAAGAACCAGAGACGTTAAAAGGGATGGTAATGATTATTTTTACTGATGTAGCAACTCCTGATGTATGCGAAAAAACAAGCACAAATGGACAAATCCCCGCCAGTAATAAGCGGGAGGCAGAACTGGAGCAGGAGCTATTACAAGCTCGACAAATGTGGCAAGCTACCAGTGCAGAAATGCAGATATCCCAAGAAGAATCCAAATCTAGTAACGAGGAATTGCAGTCATGCAACGAAGAACTTCAGTCGACGAACGAGGAACTTACTACAACCAAGGAAGAAGTACAGTCGTCAAACGAAGAGCTGAAGACAATCAATTTTGAATTACAAGACAAGTTAGACGGTCTATCACTTGTCACAAGCGATATGAAGAATCTGATGGATAGTACGAAGATTGCTACCTTATTTTTGGATAACGAGTTACTTGTTAAACGCTTTACAAGTCAAATGACTGTAGTCTCAAGGCTTATACCCAGCGACGTTGGAAGGCCAGTTACTGATATTGCGTCAGATCTTATTTATCCTGAACTGGCAGAGGATGTTAAACAGGTGCAACGCACACTGGTTGAAGTTGAAAAACAGGTCATGTCCCGCGATGGTAGTTGGTTTAATGCATGCATTTTGCCTTATCACACGTTAGAGGGCAAAATTGATGGTGTAGTCATCACTTTTGTAAATATCACTAAATCTAAAACTTTAGAGGCGGATCTTAATAAATCAAAAGTAGCTTTACAAAAGCATATTGAGGATCAAGATGGTGAGTTATTACGGCTAAAGGATAGGTCAGCTGATGAAATAGAGCAAAGCCATAGTGAAGTTGCTGCATCAAGTGATAAGCCCCAGTAAGTTATAAATATTTCATTTCTCAAGGTATAAATATAAGTTGTTTTACACATAGTAATAACATTATTTATAATTGAGAGGTGAATGTATTGGATATAATTTCGTTAATTAAGAAGGTTCATAAAAGAGAAGATGTTGTAGATATCCAGGAAGCATTTAATATATATAGTCTTCTAAGAGCAAGATATGTTAGTACCCAAACAGTTCAATTATTTAAGAACTTTGTTCATGACGTAGATTGGGAAGTAATCCTAGATGGATTTCAGAAAGACTTTGAAAAGCAAATAAATAATTTAGAGAAATTGGGTGAAAAATTTCGGATCATAATGCCAAACAGACCTCCGATAGACGTGAAGTTCGCAACCCGGCTTAATATTATAACAGATGATTATATATATAAAAAAATATACCATGACCTTGTAGCGCAGCTTATGTCTCTTAGCCATGCGGTTCGTTCAACTAGTACGAATGATAATTTAAGAAATATTATCATAGAAGATTTAAAAGTCCATTTTCAGGATTTTGATATACTTTATAAGTTTGGTAAATTGAAAGGCTGGGAGGAGACATATCCTACTTACAAAACTGCTATTGTTCAAGAAAAAGAACAGCTTTCCACGTCAGAAGCGTTTCATATTTGGGATCATATTATTATGAGATATGAACAAATTGAACTAATAGGTATATTCGCCGGGTTTGCTCACGATACTGAGTTTAAAGTGATACTTGATCATGGGTTATATATTTATAATAAGCAGGTTACCAAGCTTGAAAAGTTAGCACTAAAGCTTAATATACCACTGCCAAATAGATCGGCACTACCGGTAGCGACTCCCATAGATCCTGAAATGATTACGGATAAGTTTATGTATAGAATTATTTTAAGCTGGCAATTAGCTGCATTAGATGCTCACCTCAGAGCAATTATTGAGACTATTAGGAACGAATCATTACGTAGGTTATGGACGGAATTACTTGATGCTGAACTTTCGTATTACGACAAATATCTTAAATATGGAAAAATGAAAGGTTGGACAAGGGTAGTTCCAATTTATGGAGAGCCAGTTACATAGAATTAAAAAAGTATATATTACGCGTATTGCAATACGATTAATATATACTTTTTTTGAGTGTAATAACATTCTAACAATGCTTTATATACTTGAATGTCATTTATTTTAATATAACGTTATTGGGTTCGATAGGTTTGTAAAGATTATGTCTTTTAAAGTTTAGAAATTATAAACAATTACTTAACGTGGTATGTCCAAATTGAAATTATAAATATAGAAATACTGTAATATATTGTGTTTAGTATAAGTTACATATAGTAGATTTATTATGAAAAGTAATGTAGATTAAGTTTATAGATTAAAAATATATAATATTTAGTAATGAGATTATTGAATCTGGAAGAATAGATGGTAGTGGTGAGTTTGGTATATTTACAAGGCTTATATTTTCAATTGTGAAGCCATATCATCAATTATCAGTGGTTTCTTGTTTAATTCATAGATATCTTCATGTATTTGCTTATTATATCTCCATGCATGTCTTGGTATATTTGAGTATCTTTCCAATTTGGCAAGTATAGAGTAAATGTGTTAATTGTTGATGATTCATTCTATAGCAGAACAAGATGTAAATCTGTTGAACTATTAGCAAACGTTTTTGATCATGTGGATTGTAAATTCAAGAAAGGCTTCAAATTCTTACTTTAGGATGGTCTGACGGAAATACTTTTTTACCTTTAGCGTTTACTTTATTAGGTTCAGAAAAAGAAAAAAATTGTGTATGTCCAATTAACCCAAATACAGACAAAAGAACCAATAGTTATAAAATAAACGCAGAGGCTATAAAAAATCACCAGATGTAATGATTGACCTAATAAAGCAAGCGGCACCTTATGCCATACCTGGAACCTATGTTTTATTCCATAGTTGGTTCACTTATCCCAAAACTCTAATAAGAATTTTAGAACTTAAATTGCATACAATAGCTATGGTTAAACCTATGTCAAAGGGTTTTTATGGCAATAATGATAAAAAGTTAAATTTAAAATCTTTATATGCTACGCTTAAGAAAAAACGTGGTAAAGCTAAAATTAAAGCATCTGTAATTGTTAAAATTGGCATAGACTCGAAGGCTACGCCGCTAAAATAGTATTTGGTAAAAACAATAATATATTAAAAAACTGGCTAGTATTAATATCAACAGACATTACATTGAGTGATGAAGAAATCATAAGGATTTATAGAAAATGTTGATATATTGAAGTTTTCTTTAAAATGACTAAGTCATTCTTGAATCTTGCAAAGAATTTCAAGGACGTTCTTATGATTCAATAGTTGCACACACTATTATTGTATTTACACGATATATTATGCTATCAACACACAGCCGTAATAATGAAGATTCTCGTACTATAGGTGGTTTGTTTTTAAATTGTTGTGATGAACTTCAAGATATACAGTTTTTAGAAGCTATTTAAATTATTTTGGAATTATTTAAACCGCATTACACGAAAATCTTTCTTTGGCAAAAGAGCAAATAAGTTCATTTTTGACCTACTTTTTAGAGTCCTTACCTAAGTTTTTAAAGGAAAGGCTAGTGTTTTTGTCGTGCGAAAGTTGAGTGATAATAGTAAAAAGCATAACAGCCACAAGATAGAATTCCATAATGGGAAATACTATCTTGTGGCTGTTTCTTGCACGAATCGTTGCATATTCCTAATTGTTGAAACAGAAGATTTTCTATATCCAAGATTTATAGATAAATATGGTGGTGAAACAAAAGAGGATTAAATAATATTGTATGATAATTAATAAGTGTTGGTATTTAATACATCAATAAGTAATTAGATAAAATACTTTATTAGTGGAGAACAAAGGTACATTACGTAGGATTTTTAAATTTTTTTAATTTACCATTGAAACCGCTCTCATAATATGATATTATAATAAAAGAAAACGATTTAGATGGAGTGATAACTTGACAAATATATACGATGTAGCAAAATCAGCAGGAGTATCTAGAAGTACAGTATCAAGAGTGCTAAATGACAGTGTGTCCGTTAGCGAAGAGACTAGACAAAAGGTTCTAAATATTATAAAGAAACTTAATTATAATCCTAATTCTGCAGCAAGAAGTCTTGCTCTAAAGAAAAATAATACTATTGCAGTTATCTCAGGATATATGTTGAATGACCCATTCTTTTCGAACGTTGCTGAAGGTATATATAAAACAGCAGATAAAATGGGATATGGAACAATATTCTGTGTTAATCAGAAAGATACAAACTCAAATGTACATTATTTTAATATGCTCTTTGGTAAGGTTGATGGCATTGTATTTCTGGGATACGATTCGGTCCTAAGGGCTGAGCTTTTAAAATTTCTTGATGTTAATTTTCCTGTTGTTCTATTTGAAAATGATGCTAAAATTCCTGGAATACTTGAGATTAATATAGATAATTATACTGGAGCGTATATTGCTACAAGACACTTAATACAACAAGGTCATCAAAAAATAGCCCATATTAAAGGCATTGATTATTTTGAATCAAGAGAACGATTGAAGGGATATATGCAAGCACTTACTGATTACAATATTAAATTTGATGAAAAGCTTGTGGTAGATGGACATTTTGACTTTAAATTAGCATATGAAAAGGCTGATGAAATAATAAAAAAAGACATTACGGCAGTATTTTGTGCAAATGATATGATGGCTTTTGGATTTATTAAAAAGGCTAACGAACTTGGGTATAAGATTCCAGACGATATATCTGTGGTAGGATTTGATGATATAAGTAATAGCAACTCATCATTTTTTATGTCATCAATTAATATAACTACAATAAGACAGCCTGTCATGGAAATGGCTGAATATACTGCAATGGCACTAATTCAAAATATTGAAAATGGTGTGATCATGGAGAATAAAGTGTTTATGCCTGTACTCGTAGAAAGGGAATCAACAAAAAATATAATTTAGATTATTAAATTATATTTTTGCCAAATTTGGGAACGCTCCCACAACCAAATAAGGAGGTGAAGTCCTATGTAAATTCTAGTATTTAGCATATGACGTATAGTATTTCTTATCAAACTTATAATTAGATTATACAAGGGGGTTATAAAATGAAGAAATTTTTCAAAAGAATTCTATTAGTATCATTAGTAGCTACTATGACATCTATGTTATTTGCTGGATGCTCCAAAGGATCAATCACAAAGTCTACAAGTACCACCAAACGGTTCGTTGATAAAAATCCAAAGGAATATAAGGGTACCATTACATTATGGTCGTGGACTGACGACCCGAAGTATATGATTGAGCAGTTTAAAAAGGTATATCCGAATGTAACGGTTAAATTTACTCAGGTAGGCCAAGATTATCAAACTAAATTAAAAACAGTTCTTCAGGCGGGGACTGGAGTTCCTGACCTTTTTGTTGGGGAACTTAAAAATGTTAAACAGTGGGTTGATACAGACTTTTGGGATAATCTTTCCGTAGCTCCTTATAATGCTGAAGATATAGCAAAAAATCAGATGCAATATGTAGCTGACCTTGGAAGAGATGCTAATAAAAATCTGAGAGCTTTGTCTTGGCAGGCAACTCCAGGCGGGTTCTGGTATAGAAGAAGTCTTGCTAAACAGTATTTTGGTACAGATGATCCTGATAAGATATCTAAGATGATGAGTACAATGGATGGATTACTTGATATGGGTAAAAAAATATATGTTCAAAGTGGCGGTAAGGTTAGTTTGCTTCCTAACTATCAAGATTTATACTGGTATGTATATGCAAATAGAAAACTTCCATGGGTAGAAAATGATAAGTTACAAATTGACCAATTATGTTTGGATTTCTTTGATACAGCGAAACAGGCAAGAACTGAAAAGCTTGATGCAAAACTTATAGCATGGCAGCCGGCATGGTTTAGTGCCTCTGACAATGGTTCAGTATTTGGTTACGTATTACCAACCTGGGGACTTCAATATGTTATTAAACCATCCGCACCTAAAACAGAAGGCGATTGGGCTATATCAAAAGGACCTGCATCATATTTCCAGGGTGGAACTTGGATGGGTTTATCCTCAAAGAGCACTAATAAAGAACTTGCATGGCAGTTCCTTAAATATGTAGTTGCAAATAAAGCTTACGTAAAAAATTATGTAGCAGATAAAGGTGACTTTACAAGTAATATTCCTATTATGAAAGAAATAGCTAATAATTACTCTGATAAGTTTGCCGGTGGACAGAATACGTATAAATTTTTCCAAGAAGAAGCAACAAAGATAAATGCTAAAGTTATTACAAAGTATGATGATGATATAAATGGGATGTTCTTAAATGCAGTAGGATCATATGTTGATGGTAAGAAGTCTAAAGATGGAGCAATTGCTCAGTTCAAGAAAGATGTAAAGAATGCATATCAGGACATAGAAGTAAAATAAAAAACTAAATAGTTACAAATATATACGATAGTGTGTTATCAAATATCGTTTAAGGGGCAATTAACTGCCCCTTAAATAAAAGGAGATGATTATGATGAAGAGTTTAAAGATTAAAAAGGACAATTACGGCTATCTGTTCATTGCGCCGTTTTTTATAACATTCCTTGTTTTTCAAATGTATCCGATAATATATTCATTCTGCTTAAGTTTTGTAAAGTGGGATGGTATGTCGGAAATGAAGTTTGTAGGAATTAAAAATTATAAATATCTTATCCAGGATACTGTATTTTATCAGGCTATGGGAAACACTTTGATTATATGGATTACAAATTTTATTCCACAAATTATATTTGCAGTATTCTTAGCTGTAATACTAAATGACAGTAAACGTAAAGGATCAGGGTTTTTTAAGGCCATTTTTTATCTTCCAAACATTGTTACTGCTGCATCTATCGGCGTTCTGTTCAGCGTATTATTGGATTGGAACAACGGAACTTTAAATCAGCTTCTAATTTCTATGGGTTTATTGAACCAACCAATTAATTGGCTTAACAGTCCTTTCTTTGCAAGAGGGGCAACATCTTTAATTCAGTGGTGGATGTGGTTTGGCTATAGTATGATAATATTTTCAGCAGGCATGAAAGCTATATCGGATGACATCTATGAAGCTGCAAAGGTAGATGGAGCAAGTAAAAATCAGATGTTTTGGCGAATAACGCTTCCTCTTTTAAGACCAACGATACTTTACACTGTAATAACCTCATTGATTGGAGGAATGCAGATATTTGATGTACCTATGACTCTTACAGATGGTTTAGGTAGCCCTGACAAATCAATTTTGACTATAGTAATGTATCTTTATAATATGGCGTTTAAAAGCAATAACTATGGTTATGGTGCAACCGTTGCTTACGGATTGTTTGTAATAATTTTATTAGTTTCACTGCTTTCTTATAAGTTTATAAATAGAAAGTCAGTATATGAGTAGGGGGAGTTATAATGAAAAAGGTAATCATAAATAAAGATACACTGTTAGGATTTAATAACTCAAAATTTCGCATGTCAACGATTACCATAAATATATTCCTAATACTTTTAGCAGTAATCTGCGTTCTTCCATTTTATATGATGATAATAAACGCAACGCACAGTAATGGAGAGATAACTAAAGGGCTTAATCTCATACCAGGGAAATATCTTATAGATAATTATATAAGAATGTCTGCAAGTACTAATATTTGGGGAGGATTCTTTAATAGTCTTATAATAGCTGTATCAAGTACAGCCTTAAATGCATATTTTTCTGCATTGACAGCCTATGGATTTTCAAAGTATAAATTCAAAGGAAATAACTTATTGTTTATGTTTGTACTTGGAACTATGATGATACCGGGACAGCTGGGATTAATTGGTTTCTTTCAACTAAATAAGATATTAGGAACATTAAATACATTTATACCACTTATCATTCCATCAATAGCAACTGCTGGTACTGTATTTTTTATTAAGCAGTATATGGATTCATCTATACCAAATACGCTTATAGAAGCTGCAAGAATTGATGGCTGTAGTGAATTCAGAACATTTAATAAAATTATATTACCGCTTGTAACTCCTTGTATAGCAACAATTTCTATATTTAATTTTGTAGGCTCATGGAACAATTTTCTCGTACCTATGGTTCTCTTATTTGACAAGGATATGTTTACACTTCCAATACTAATTGCAAATTTAAGGGGAGTATATGCAAGAGATTTTGGAGCGACATACCTCGGAATAGCAATTTCAGTAGTACCTATAATGATTGTTTTTGCATGTCTATCAAAGTACATTTTGGGTGGACTTACAATGGGATCAGTTAAAGAATGATTCAACATGTAAATAAGGAAAATCAACCAATATAACTTATTTTTGTACTAATTATTTTAAATACGAGAGAATATTAAAGAACATAGAAGGTAGTGTAAAGTGATCTATGAAAAAATGAGATCAACTAGTTGGGCTTG
>ERZ1463037.99-NODE-99-length-13167-cov-13.181971_pt1 | contig 13167 bp, 14 predicted proteins | sample MGYA00564484_ERZ1463037 | MGnify/ENA primary metagenome ERZ1463037 (study PRJEB39244, sample SAMEA3635151) | Helicobacter pylori | study: EMG produced TPA metagenomics assembly of PRJEB11511 data set (Assembly of a 5300-year-old Helicobacter pylori... | reverse complement strand
GTCTGAGTCCCCTCAGTCATTACATTAGCAGCACTGGTTGCACAAGCAAGTTTCATAGTTTCTTCAAAACTATAGTTATTTTCAATTCCTACAGCCATTGCTGCAACCATTGAATCTCCAGCCCCAACCGTGCTTTTAACTTCTACTTTTAGGCCAACTACCTTTGCAATTTTATCTTGACTTATAACTAATGACCCCTCTGATCCCTGCGAAATTACTACAAATTTAACTCCATACTTTAATATTTTTTTAGCAGTTTCAATAATTTCCTCTTCACTATCAATGCTAATTCCAAACGCCTTTTCAAGTTCACAAACATTGGGTTTTACTATATAAGGACCAGCCTTAATTCCCTGCATTAGCATATCACCATCTGCATCTAATATAACTCTGCCACCCTTGCTTTTTATATCATTAATTATTTCACCATATATGTTACTACTCACTCCACTTGGCACACTGCCAGATAGGATTACTAAGGATTTTTCACTACAATACTCAATAATTTTTCGTTTTATATTGGCAATGTTGTCTATTGTTACACTAGGTCCATTCTCATTTATATCTGTATGTGTATTATTAACTTTATCAAATATCTTTATATTAGTTCTAGTTTCTCCGTTTACAGATAAAAAATCATTGTCAATGTTTGAATCATTCAAATATTCTTTTATTTGATTTCCACTATTTCCACCCACAAAACCTAGCGCTAAGCTTTTATGCTTTAATACCTTAATAACCTTAGATACATTAATTCCCTTTCCTCCAACATCAACTCTTGTGGATGTAATTCTATTAACATTACCAATTTTAAAATTATCTATTTCAATAGTTTTGTCTATCGCTGGATTTAATGTCACTGTTATTATCATTTGCTCACCCCCATAATTATTTTGCTTTGATAATTTTTATACCTTGTTCTTCAAACTCTTCAAATATGACATTATCTATTTGATTATCTGTAATTATAATATCAACACTATCTAAATTTACTATTTTAGCAAAGTAGACAGTTCCGAATTTAGTATGGTCACATACTACTATAGTTTGCTCTGCAATTTTTATCATCTCTCGTTTTGTATTAGCTTCAATAATATTGGGTGTAGTTAAACCATTAATGCTACACAGCCCATTAGTTCCTATAAATGCCTTATTAACCCTAAAATTTTTAAGTGCATTATCCGCTACTGGTCCTACCATTGCTCTTATCTCCCACCTAAGTGTACCCCCAGTAATAATAACTTCGACTTCTCTTTTTTTAGCAAGCTCATAAGCTACATCCACAGAATTTGTTAAAACAGTTATATTTTTAGCTGTTATTTGCCTCGCAATGCTAATAGTTGTTGTGCCTGCATCTAATGCTATTGTGTCACCATCTTCTATAATTGATGCTGCATATTTTCCAATAGATTCTTTTTCATCATAAAACTTATCTATTTTCTCCGAAAAAGTAGGTTCAAATTTAGTATTAACATTTAGTACCGCGCCTCCATGAACTCTTTTAATCATTTGATCCTCTTCTAACTCTTGAAGATCACGTCTAATAGTAACTTCTGAGACTTCATATTGCTGAGATAAATCGCACACCTTTACTTTTCCATATTTATTTAAACTACTTAATATTTTTGATTTTCTTTCTTCAGGAAACATATAATTTATTCTTCCTTTAATTTTATTTGTTTTATTTTATTTTAATATTTTATGTTCGTTTATAATTTTTTTCACTTCGTTTACTTTCACTTGTGTTCATTTTAATATATTATGATAACGTTGTCAATACAAAAACATTATTATTTTTACTTTATTTCAAAAAAATAAAAACGAAGCATATTAGCTTCGTTTTTATTATATCAACACCTATTAAAATATATACTTTATGATTACAATTATTTTAGTTTTCTTTTTCTAATTCTTCTTTTAATATATTCTCTATCATCGGTGTACATCTATGACCTCTACATCCACCTGAACCTGCTCCTGTTACCTTTTGAACATCCTCTAATGTTTTTGCACCATTTTTTATAGCCTTTTTTATTGTAGCCTTTGATATAACTTTACATAAACATATTTTTGTAAGTTTATCAAGTACGTTCTTATTTATATTGTTTTCCATAATTATTTCTCCTTTAGATTATCTTTTATCTTTAAAAAAATCAGTTAATAAATTACCACATTCCTCATTATATAACCAATTTATTTCTGTCCAATGATTTAGATCATCATTTTGAATAACGTTAATAACAGAACCACAAGCTCCTACACTAGGATCAAACATACCTATATATAGTTTACTTATCCTAGACTGTAATATAGCACCTGCACACATTGGGCATGGTTCTAAAGTTACATACATATCACATCCTGTTAATCTCCAACTACTTAAAACTGCGCAAGCTTTTTTTATAGCCAAAACTTCTGCATGGGCAGTGGCATCCTGCATTATTTCCCTTAGGTTATGTGATCTAGCAATTATTTTATTATCTTTTACTATGACTGCACCCACAGGAACTTCATTCAATAATAGTGATATCTTTGCTTCTTTTAATGCTTCATGAATAAAATATTCTTTCATGTAAACCCCTTATTTATAAATAGTTATTTCTAAATGATTTTTATTTCTTATAGTATACTTCTCAAATAGCATATTTTCAATACAATTATATTTATATGCTTTATTAACCATATAAAACCAATAATTCCAATTTTAAAATTAAAATAATCCATAAATAAAAAACTAGCAAAGTATTCCTTTACTAGTTTTTTGGTGCACACAAGAGGAGTCGAACCTCCGGCCTTCCCCTTAGGAGGGGGACGCTCTATCCAACTGAGCTATGGGTGCATATTTTATTTCTACTTAAATATAATATTACACTTTTATAAATATGTCAACCTACCTGTAGTTTAAAATATAAATTCATAAAATATTTATGCACATATTACGCTGTTTAGCTATTATTAGAATTTTATTTCACTTAATAGTATATAATGTATTATATATACTATTAAGTGGAGGTGTTTTAATTGAATAATGATATAAAGAATTTTTTTCTCGCTGGACTAGGTTCTGCAGCATACACTTTTGAAAAGGCAACGACTTTAATAGATGATTTCGTACAAAAGGGTAGACTTACCCTTGATGAGGGTAAGTGTTTATCTGAAGAACTAAAACGAACTATAAAAGAAAAAAAAGAAGATGAAAGCACTTCAATAAAAGATAAAACTGCTTTAACAAAAGCAGACATGATTTTACTTCTAAAAGATATGAATTTTGCAACTAAAGAAGATATTGAAAATGTAAATAAAAGATTGACAAATTTAGAAATAAGTCACTCATAACTCTCCAAGTTCAACCCTGATAAGAGTCCTAATTTTATATAGGGCTTTTATTTACAATTACATATCTAAAAAAGAATTACTTTTAAATCAATGTTACATATTGTTACAATTAAAACTTCACTAGGAATACAATTTACCTTCTGAAGTCATTAATATTAATAACCCTATAGCTATAAACAGCTGTAAAGGTGATAATTTAAGTGAGGTATAAAATGAGACGAAGTTCTGTTAATCGATTCAAAAAAATTGTTAAAGTTCTTGGTTCTTATGGCTTTGGATACATTGTAGACTCTAAGTTTAATAAACAAAATAAACTCCCTGAAAATTTGAGAAAAGCCTTTGAAGAACTTGGCCCTACTTTTATAAAAATCGGACAAATATTAAGTACGAGAGCCGATTTATTACCACCTGATTATATATTAGAATTATCAAAGCTCCAAGATAGTGCACCTGCGGAAAGTATTGAAACTATTAAGAAAGTATTTTTCGATCAATTTTCGCTATCAACTACTGAGTGTTTTAAATCTTTTGACGAAAAACCCTTAGCCTCTGCATCTATTTCTCAAGTACATAAAGCCACTTTAAAAGATGGTCGCAAAGTTGTAGTAAAGGTTCAACGACCTGATATCGCTGAAAAAATGAAAACAGATATTTCAATATTAATTCGCATAGTAAAGTTTGCTAAAACAAAATTTGCTGATGCACTAATAGACCCAGAAGAAGCGCTCCATGAAATACTTTTAACCACTGAACTTGAACTTGATTTTAATAATGAAATTGAAAATATGGATAAATTTAAAAATTTTAATAAAGATATAACATTTTTATATGTTCCGTATGTTATTCAAGATTTATCAGGTACTAGAGTTATAACAATGGAAAGAATTTATGGTTTTAAAGTTGATGATATGAAAAACCTTCTAATAGGCCATTATGATGTTAATGATTTAGGTAAAAAATTGGCGTTATCTTACCTAAAACAAATCCTACAAGATGGTTTTTTTCATGGCGATCCACATCCTGGAAATATATTTATATGTGAAGGCAAAATTTGTTTTATTGACTTCGGAATTATGGGTAATCTTTCAAATTCCTTGAAATCATCCTTAAATGATATGATATCAGCGATTGCCCTTAACGACATAAATAAAATGATTTCCGCTCTTTTAACTGTAGGAATAAGAAAAGGTTATGTTGATAGAAATAAACTCTATGAAGATTTAGATTATCTCATCATAAATTACCTCTCAACCTCTTTAAGTAATATTCAAATTTCCGTTATGCTTTCAGAAGTTTTTGATATAGCTAGGCAAAACAACATACGTCTACCTCGTGATTTTACACTTTTAATAAGATCACTTGTAATTTTAGAAGGTGTAATCACAAGCATCGCACCTGATATAAAAATAATAGATATAGCTATCCCTTATGTAAAAGCTAATAATAAATTTTCTATATTAGAACATTTAAATTTTAACACTTTACTTGTGCACTCATATTCGTTTATGAAAGACTCATTTAGACTTCCATCAAAAATCATAGAATTATCTGATAGCTTGCTAAGTGGAAGGGCCAAACTTCAACTTGAACATAAAAATTTGAGTACCCCTATAAGTGAGTTAAATAAAGGTATAAATAGGTTAGTTTCTGCTCTTATTATATCTTCTACTATTATAGGATCTTCTACAGTTTTAAATTCTAATATTGGTCCTAAAATATATAATGTTACAATTATTGGTATAACTGGTTTTTTAACTGCAGCCTTCATGGGCTTTTGGTTATTGATTTCTATAATAAAATCCGGAAAATTATAATAACAAAATATAATCCTATTAAAATAGAGGTGTTTTTATGATCAAATATTACAATCGAAAAGAAAACAAATATGAGACTGAAAAGGTAGCTGGCGAAAAATATTTGAATTGGTCTTATTCCTCTTCTTCCGGTAAAGGACTAGTTGAATTGTTACTTAAGAGGAAAATTTTTTCTAAATTGTATGGTTGTTACTGTGATACAAAAGTAAGTACAAAAAAAATTAAAAAATTTATAAAAGATTTTGATATCGATATGTCTACATATGCCAAGAGTTATAATGAATACTCATCTTTTAATGAGTTTTTTATAAGGACATTAAAACCAGGTGCCAGAATAATCGATAAAAATGATAGTATTTTGATCTCTCCTTGCGATGGGAAAATATCTGCTTATGAAAATATTGACTTAAATAAAATAGTTCAAATTAAAGGCTTTACATATTCTCTTAAAGAATTACTACAAAATAATAAAATATACAATTTATACAATGAAGGTACTTGCTTAATTTTTAGATTATGTCCAACTGATTATCATAGATTTCATTTTATTGACAGCGGAGTATGCGGTGATACAACTAAAATAAAAGGTCATTATTATTCTGTAAATCCAGTTGCTCTAGAAAATATAAAAAAATTGTTTTGTCAAAATAAAAGAGAATGGAGTATATTTCACTCAGATAATTTTGGTGATACTATTTATATGGAAGTCGGTGCAACATGTGTAGGAACAATTATTCAAAGTTACACACCTAACTCCAAAGTTACAAAAGGCGCTGAAAAAGGGTATTTTAAGTTTGGTGGTTCTACTGTAATTATACTACTTAAAAAAAATGCTGTGAAAATTGATGAAGATATTCTAAATCATTCAAGTCTAGGATTTGAAACCTCTGTGCTAATGGGCGAAGAAATAGGACTGAAATAATATTTCAGTCCTATTTCTAAGTTTATTATATTTTAAATTTTGATGTTATATTTCTTAATTTTTGTACACTGATTTTATTTCCACTTGCTGTATTCTTTATTTCACCCATCTTACTTACAATATCAATACTTTTATCGGATATACTAAGTATACCTTCTGCACCCTCATTAACGGTCCCAGCTACTTGATCTATTGCAACTGCAATTCCATTTATTGATATATTTAAATGTTGCGCCGTTTCATCAAATTCTTTCATGAATTTATTAAAGTTTTTAGCGTCCTCTATATATTCTTTACCTGTTCCCATAATAATTTCATAATTTAAAGAGACCTCTTCATCCATAAAATCTAACATTTTAATAGCACTGCTAGATAGATTTTTTACAGAATCATTTACAACTTTAACTACATTTTGAATACTAGCAGCTGTTGCTCCAGATTGCTCAGCGAGCTTTCTAACTTCATCTGCCACTACTGCAAAACCTCTTCCTGCTTCTCCCGCCCTAGCTGCTTCAATTGCTGCATTTAGAGCTAATAAATTAGTTTGGCTAGTTATATGAAGTATTGAAGTTGCAAGTCCGTGTATCTCCTCAACTGATTTTGAACTATCTATTGCAGATTCTAACTCTTTTTTTATTTTGCCATAAATCTTGTCAGTTTCCTCTTTAGATCCGGTTGTACCTGTAGTAATTCCTGTTGCCTTTTGAACAATATTTTGAGCTAAACTAGTTCCTTCTGATGCCTTCTTAGCTATCACACTTACCATATTCTTCATTTCTCCTGAAGACGCAGAAATTTCCTGGGATGTAGCAGCTGTCTCTTCCATGCCAGCTGATAATGTCTCCGTTTCACTAGAACTTTCTTCAGCTTTAGCTTTCAATATATTCGTAAGGTCTTCAACCGTATGTTCATTACTACTTATATTTTCAGATGCTTCAATTAAATCCTTTACAAGATCTTTTAGGGTCTTTCTCATATTAACTATAGATCTAGCTATATTACCAAACTCATCATTAGTTCTAATTAAACTTTCTAAATGTTCGTCATCACTTAAATCCAATTTAGATGTTTTATCAATTAATAATGTTACCTTAGTTAAAGGCTTTACTAATACCCTTGATATAAGTATACCTATAACTATAGAAATTATAATTACAATTATTGATATTGTATAAACTCCCTGTGCCAATTGTTCCACGGCTTGCCTTATTTGACTTTGATTAGATATTATTTGTGATGACTTTATATATGTAAAAATAGAAATTGTCACCATAGATATAGCTATTAATATTCCGAAAAATAAAGGTATTTTAATCTTAATAGACATACCCATTTTCTCATTTTCACCTTCATGTTTCTTTACAAAATTACGCAATTTAAAACTCATAAAGTCCCCTCCTATTTGTGTTTAGCAGTAGTTTGCTGTGTTTCATTAGTGTAAAATTTTAACACGTTCACGTATTAACATATAATTTATATTTTGTAATATATGTTAATGTATTTGTTAAATATATACTATAATACATTTATCGGATATTAATAAGTACAACTTGAGTACTTTTTTTATTTTATATAATAAAAAATACCTTGAAGAATAGACTTTATTAAAATCGTCTACTCCTCAGGGTAAATCTTAACCTAGTGTGATTCTTTTATTTAATATATGAGTTTCTATATTATTTCTTACCTTTTTTAGATAATATTTTTAAACCTATAAGTAATCCAGCTCCAATTGTAGATGCAATCCCAGTATACATTGCTACTTTACCTGGAGTTGTTTTAATCTTAGGTGTTTTAACCGAATTATGGTAATCCTCCATCAAATTTTCATATTGTTTCTTGTTGATATTTCCTACACTTATACCCATAATTTCACAATTCATTCCTGCAAAATAATTGATTTTTTCAGTTATGTAACAATTAAATGTATGTATTTTATCTGGAGTTGAACTTCCATCATTCCATAATTCAACTCCAAATAATTCTTCATATATAAATTGATGTTGAAAAATAACTAAAGAGTAATTCCCTCTTTTTGAATGGATTACACTAGTATATCCATTTTTTGCAATTAGATTATCAATATGACCTTTATATAAAACCAAAATATTGCTAGATGAATTTTCATTCTTAATTTTATCAAATAATTCTTCACCATCAAATGAATAAAATAATTCAACCGTAGTTATATTATTCTTCACTAATGCTAATTTGATTATATCTATATATGAATCAATATATTTTATATCTTCTGGAGTTTTATTTTTGTAATCATTTATTACATTTTGAGTTTTTTTATTGAATATACCTTTAATAATTCCCATTTTTTATACCTCTCTTCTTCCGTGTAAATTTTGTTAGTCTTACTAGTTTATCATATATATTGCCCTATTTGTTTGATTAACATAACATATATTTTTAAAATTTAATAAAACAATCTACTTTTACACAAAAATTACGTGGCCAGTTAATTGGGAACGCTTTAATAGCTTCCAGACTAAAACCATTTGCTAAACTTCGTCCCACAATTGTCATAACAATATACATACCAATAACTGTAAAAAATGTCCTAAACATAATATGAGAATTTAAGCTATCTGTTTGTGAAATAAAAGCATTCACTAGTTGCCATAAAAATGCAAGTCAATGCACATATAACACACCCGTAGATTAAACCTTCTTTTGCATTTGTAGGCAAATATATCTCCATAATTTTCTCCTCGCTTTTGTTTAAATTAAAAAAATGCGTTGTATCGACGATAATATGAACGTCGGTACAACACATTAAATTTGCTTTGATTTTTAATAGTATAACATAATATTTTCATTCATGTAATACCTTAATTTTGTTCATTATATTTAGACAAATATATTTTAATTACCATAGCAGAGCTATAAGAAAAAGCTCTTCTACTAATTTCTAACTACAAACATCTTGCTTATCGTTTTCACTACCATGTGCCCTAAGAGTAGCTTCAATTTCCTCAAGAGAACGATTACGTGTTTCAAATACCTTAGAACTAACAAACCATATTGAAATAAAACAAAGGGCTCCATAACCTATGAATAAACTACCCGTCCCAAAGAAATTTAGTAATGGAGGAAATGTTAGTGATACCAACATATTAGCACCCCAATTAACTACACTACTGAATGAGTTGCCGAGTCCTCGAATGTTTAGAGGGAAAACTTCACCAATCATTACCCACATTACAGGTCCCCAAGTAGCTGAGAAAAACCCAATATATACGGTTAATGCAATAACGCAAATAATTGCAGCGGTTAATGACCCATGAGAAAACTTCATTGAAAAACTCATAATTAGTAAAGAAGTCCCCATTCCAATAGATCCATATATCAACATCTTTTTACGATCAACTTTATCCATAATCATGACAGCTACAATAGTAATAATAACATTGAAAATTCCAATTCCAATGTGAGCAAGTAAAGCCGCATGAACACCAAATCCAACCTCAGTAAAAATAGTTGGTGCATAGTAAAGAACTGTATTACAGCCCATAACCTGTTGGAAAATAGCTAGTCCAACACCAATAAGCAATGCCGGTCGAACAAATGCACCAAATAATTCTTTAATGCCGCCACTTTTCATTTCAGCTTGTTTCTTAATCTGAATAAGTTCATTATTAACAACACTTTCATTATGTTTATTCATTTGCTCTAAAACATCTCGTGCCTCAGAAAGCCTACCATCTTTAACTAAAAAACGAGGACTTTCTGGTAATACAAGACCTCCTAGGAAAAGAATCGCAGCTGGAATAGCTGCAAATCCAAGCATCCAACGCCAACCCGTATACAAATCAGAGAAACTGTAATTGGTTATGTAAGCTAATAAAATACCACTCATAACCATTAACTGGAACAAACTTGACACAGAACCACGTTTTTCTGCAGGTGATAATTCTGCTAAGTATGTTGGAATTAAGGCAGATGAAGCACCAACTGCCATACCAAGAACAATACGTGATAAAATCAATGTAGAAAGCCCTGGTGAAAATGCTGATCCAAGTGCACCAAGGAAAAAAATAATTGATGATAGTAAAATCAATTTTCTACGTCCATACTTATCAGACATTGGTCCAATAATCGCAGCCCCTAAAACCGCCCCTAATAATACAGAACTAACAACCCAACCTTGTTGCCATGAATTAAGATGCATTTGTTTTTGAATAAACAGAATTGCCCCTGAAATAACCCCAGTATCATAACCAAACAAAAGACCACCAAGTGCACCGAATACATATATTAAAGAATTGCTAATTTTTCTTTTTCCCTTCATCAAAACCATCCCCTATTTTTATTTAATTTAATTTAATTATAAATTTATTGATTTATAGGTCTGTTATTATTAAACGTTTTCATAATAAATTTAGTATACCACTATAAAAAAACTTTTTCAATGCACTTTAAAAAGTTTTAGAAAATAAAACTACTCTATTAGGTATTTATGTAAATAATAAAACGTTAGAATACCACATAAAAAAAGACCCCTAACTTACTAGGAATCTTTACTTTGTTGGCTTAGTTACGGAGTCAAACCTACCACCAAGCGGTTAATATTAACTATCTATATTAAAATGTTACTTTAGGTACTACATTAGTTCCTGATGCTGCTTTAAAAAACTCTGCTTGTTTAAATCCAAAAATACTTGCAATTATATTCTTCGGAAACGTGCTTATTTTAGTATTATAACTTCCTGCGGCATCATTATAATTTTTTCTTGCTACAGAAACTCTATTTTCTGAACCTTCTAGTTCAGTAGTTAATGCTGTAAACTGTGTATTTGCTTTTAGATCTGGATAAGCTTCTGCTACAGCCATTAATTTTCCTAGACCAGCTGTTAGGTTAGTATCTGCGTTTAACTTATCTTTAGTAGTTCCTGCACCCATCATTGTTGCTCTTGAAGTTGAAATACTTGTAAATATTTCAGTCTCATGCTTTGCATATGCTTTAACAGTACTTACTATATTAGGAATTAAATCTGCTCTTCTTTGTAATACAGTGTCAATGTTGCTTTGCTGTGTTGTTACATTAACTCTTGATGTTACCATTCCATTATATGAACCTATTATGGATGCTACTAATACTACGACTATTACACCTATTATTAGTACTATTTTATTTGATTTTGTCATTTTAACGTCCCCTTTTTTTACCTTATTTTATTTCTCTACTAATTGACTAGTCGGATGCTCCTCCACCTCCAGATGAACCACCACCGAATGAGCTCCCTTTACCTCCACCACTTTTACCTCCACCAAAAATTGAAGCTATAGATGCAATGACATATAATATCTGACCTAATCCATACAGTATTCTCCATACAGCATGTACTGCTCTATGATGTGCATCTTTAAAGTGTCTTTGTTGTAGTAATAAATAGAATAATAAAGCTAATAAATATATAAAAATAAGTATGCCTAATATAAATAATACAACTACTAAAAAGCCCATATATTCTGGCATTTTCTTTTTACCTGTTTCCAGGGTAATATTTTTATTTCCATCAACACTATTAATTATTGATCTAAATCCTTCGTAATAGCTTCCTTGTCTTAAAAGTGGGTGGACCTTTTGTAATATTGTTTTCGCTGCTAAATCTGGAATGTCACCTTCTAACCCATAACCGACTTCGAGTCGTATCTCATCTGTTGAAGTAACATAAACAAACAATAGACCTTTATTAGTTACCTTGTCTCCTATACCCCACGAGTTAAACATTTTGTTAGAATACTCTTCTAAAGTATAGTCACTCGGTAAACTCGTAATAGTTACAATCTCTAACTGAACGCCTTTTTTCTTATATAGTGCTTCACAACTAGCTAATAAATTTTGCCTATCTGGAGTTGTTATGATATCTGCATAATCTTGCATAAATATATCAATAGTAGGTGCAGATGGTACATCAGTGAATAGTTGCACATCATTACTATTAATAGGTTTTGGCACTGTTACAGCAAAAACTGCTGAATGCAATGCTAATGTTAACAGCAACACTGAGCACAATATTTTAAATGATTTGCTTAGTTTCATTCTTTTTCCTCCATATTAAATATACATTCAATTTAGGTGTTGTATACCATTTATTGTTTTTCCATAAAATATACAAATGCTCTATTACAGCTCCAATAATTATATTATTATTAAATAATTAAAAATTGGTAATTTCAATTAGTTCTATCTCAACTAAAGTTTTGCAAACATCAGAATCTCTAATTAAAATTAAAACTATAAAATAAATGTAAATACAATTAAATCTACTATAACACAAATTTAATTTTTAAGTAAAACTATAAATTAGTATGAGATCAATATTTAATAGGTAAAATTTATTTATATTTCATAATTTATTAAACTTAAATAAACTTATTTCTTTACATAATTTACAAATTTCATATAAATTATTTTTTAATCACGACATATTATTACAAATTAATTACATTTTTAGAAGTATAATGTAATTATGGAGATGACGAGTTGAAAATATTAATGGGTAAACTAAACATAGAAAAGAATATACTTAATAAAATGATAGAAAATAATGATGGGATTCTTTCAAATAATTTTATATTAGAACAAAGTAGAATAGTGGACAAGCTTATATTAGCTTATAGAAATAAAAAAACTAATTGTAAATTTAAGTTTTTTTCCCGTTATTTAGGTACGAATAAAATTATTGAATGGAAAATATAAAAAAATCTTAGCGTAATTGCTAGGATTTTTTTATGTATGTATATAATGTTGTTCTGCTTGTCCACTATATACGATAAGAAGTTTATAAGCATATTGTTTATTATATAGTATAGTTTGTTGTCTGCTCTACTTAATAAAGGTGTATTACGTTTTATTATATTTATACCTCTTGCAAAGAAGTATCGTAGCTATAAACACCAATTCAATGTTTCTCATGTTATACAAAAAAGTGATAGGCACCTCAAACCTTTGAGGTGCCTACATTCGTCTTGGTGCGTCGGACAGGAGTCGAACCTGCGACCAACTGGTTCGTAGCCAGCTACTCTATCCAACTGAGCTACCAACGCATAAACTTCATTATTATATTACCATATTATATG
>ERZ1463037.97-NODE-97-length-13385-cov-13.066167_pt1 | contig 13385 bp, 11 predicted proteins | sample MGYA00564484_ERZ1463037 | MGnify/ENA primary metagenome ERZ1463037 (study PRJEB39244, sample SAMEA3635151) | Helicobacter pylori | study: EMG produced TPA metagenomics assembly of PRJEB11511 data set (Assembly of a 5300-year-old Helicobacter pylori... | reverse complement strand
AGGAGAAGCTTTAGCTGGTGATACAGGATTTGGAATAGATTTTGAATTCACAAATATTATAGCACTTCAAATAAAGGAACTAGTTAAGTTAGGTGTTGAAATAGGTATAGTTGTTGGAGCTGGAAATATATGGCGTGGTAGAAGTGGTGATGGTATGGACAGGACTACTGCGGATTATATGGGAATGATGGCAACTTGTATTAATGCACTAGCACTTCAAGATTCTTTGGAAAATATTGGCGTAAATACTAGAGTACAAACTGCCATTGAAATGAAGGCAGTAGCAGAACCATTTATAAGAAGAAAAGCTATGAGACATTTGGAAAAAGGAAGAGTTGTTATATTTGCTGCAGGGACAGGTAATCCATATTTTTCAACGGATACAGCGGCTGCACTTAGGGCAGCAGAAATAGAAGCTGAAGTAATACTTCTTGCTAAAAAAGTTGATGGGGTTTACGATAAAGATCCACATATATACGATGATGCAAAAAAATTCGATAAACTTAGTTATATTAATGTGCTTGAAAAAGGACTTCAAGTTATGGATTCTACAGCTACATCATTATGTATGGATAATAATATTCCAATATTAGTTTTTGGACTTGATAAACCAGAAAATATAAAAAAAGCTGTCTTAGGGGAGAAAATCGGGACTTTAGTGTCTGATTGTGCTAAATAACCAGTACAAAATGGAGGGAATTCTATGATTAAGGAAATTATTAGTTTTGCTGATGAAAAAATGAACAAATCGATTGTTGCTTTAAAACACGAATTATCAAGTATGAAGGCAGGAAGAGCAAATTCTGCAATGCTTGATAGGATTCATGTTGAATGTTATGGTAGTCTCGTGCCATTAAGCCAAATGGCAAATATATCAGCACCAGAATCGAGAGTATTATTAATACAGCCATGGGATAAATCTTCTATGAAAGACATAGAAAGAGCTATTTTAAAATCTGATTTGGGATTAAATCCATCAAATGATGGAATTGCAATTAGATTAATTATTCCTGAGCTTACTGAAGAAACAAGAAAAAATTTAATGAAGACTATTAAGAAAACCGGAGAAGAAGGTAAAATAGCAATAAGAACTACAAGGCGTGAAGCTAATGATAAAATTAAAGCATTGAAAAAGAATAGTGAAATTTCTGAAGATGAAGTTAAAAAAACAGAAGATATCATCCAAAAGGAAACAGATAAATTTATTAAAGAAATAGATAAAATAATTGATGATAAAGAAAAACAAATAATGTCAGTTTAGTCCTTAATTTTAAATAGAACCTGCATTTATGCAGGTTCTATTTAAAATTATACTATAACTAGTAAAAAGGAGAGAATTTTATTGAAAAAATTATTCGCTTTTTTAAAAAAGAATAAAGATATAAGTAATAGAGCAGACTTAGATATGACTAAAATACCTAAGCATATTGCAATTATAATGGATGGAAATGGTAGATGGGCAAAAGAACGAAATTTGCCTAGAGCACTTGGACATAAAGCCGGCGTAGAAGCAATTAGAAAAATTGTAAAAGAATGTGACAGATTAGGAGTTAAATATTTAACATTATATGCATTTTCAACTGAGAATTGGAATAGACCTATAAAAGAAATTGATTCTTTAATGAAGTTATTAGTTGAATATCTAAAAAAGGAATTTGAAGAATTAAATGCTAATGATGTTGTCATTAATTCTATTGGAGATATTTCGAAATTGCCTTTGATATGCAGGGAAGAATTAAATTATGCTTATGAAAAAACAAAAAATAATAAAGGGCTAATTTTGAATCTTGCTTTAAATTATGGAGGAAGAAATGAAATAGTAGATGCTGTAAAACAAATTTCATCAGATTTAATTAACAAAAAAATATCTAAGGATCAAATAAATGAAGACTTATTTTCAAAATATATGTATACAAGTAAAATGCCAGATCCTGATTTAATAATAAGGCCTAGTGGTGAGTTGAGATTAAGTAATTTCTTGCTTTGGCAGAGCGCTTATTCAGAACTTTGGTTTTCAGACATTAATTGGCCAGATTTTAAAGAGGAACAGTTACAAAATGCAATAGTAGATTATCAAAAAAGAGATAGAAGATTTGGAAAGGTTAAATAGGGGAGATAAGCATGAATAATAGGTATATAGGTGCTCTTGTTTTAGCTCCGTTCATAATATTTTTATTTTTAGGCGGGGTGTATTTAAAATATATTGTAATGGTACTTTCAATCTTTGGTATGTACGAGTTCTATAAAGTTTCTAGAAAAAAACACTATAAGCCAATTGCACTTATAGGATATGGGTTATGTATATTATATTATTTAAATATGAACAAGGATTTTTTACAAAGCTTTAATATATACATTTTAATAGCAACAATTTTTTTACTGCTATGTATTCCTGTGGTTTATACAAGTTATAATTTTGTAGATGTTGCGCTTACGTTATTTGGATTTCTGTATGTTGCAGTGTTTTTTAGTTTTATAGTGTTTATAGACAATAAGACTTACGGTCAATATTTAGTATGGATTATATTTATTTGTTCGTGGGGATGCGATACTTTAGCTTATTATTCTGGAAGAATTTTAGGAAAAGGAGGGAAACATAAGCTATGTCCTAAAGTTAGTCCTAATAAAACAATAGAAGGTTCAATAGGTGGTTTGCTTGGAAGCATTATTGGATGTACAATTTATGGATATATTATTTCAAAATATGGTGTGAATATAGAACTATATCATTATGCTATAATTGGTGTTTTATGTGGCGTTTTTGGACAGTTTGGGGATTTAATTGCATCGTCGATAAAAAGGTATGTAGGGGCCAAGGATTACAGTAATCTTATACCGGGACATGGTGGAATTTTAGATCGTTTCGATAGCATTTTATTTGTGTCTGTGGTAGTATTTTATTATATTACATTTATAATAAAAATATAAATTTATATAGTTTGTTTCTTAAAAAAAATCATATTTGGGCAGAATGCAAAAAAATAATTCGTAATGAATTGGCATTGATGACTTTATATGATTTTATTATTACACAAAGCACCATGAATAAATAACTATGTTATATTTAATACTGCTAATATGCAAAATAATAGAAAAAAATTGTAAATATTAACAAAGACATTGTATTTTATTTGGAATATAATTACATATAATGTGTAGTAGTAGTATTTTTAATTTTAATGGCATAATAATTGTAAATTATAGCATTATAGGGATGGAGAGATTAAATGAAAAAACTTACTATTTTAGGGGTTACGGGATCAATTGGAACTCAAACTTTAGATGTTATTCGATCGGATATTAAAAACTTTATTATTATTGGAATTTCTGCAAATACTAATTATGAGAAAATAATACCTATTATAGAGGAATTTAAACCTAAATATGTTGCCATGATGGATGAGGGGGCTTCATTGAAACTTAAAAAATATTGTAGTTTTAAAAAGTATCCAACTGAAATATTGCATGGATTAGATGGCTTAAATTATATAAGTACTTTACCTGAAGTTGATGTTGTAGTAACTTCAGTTGTAGGAATGATAGGACTCGTCCCTACTATAAAAGCTATTAATGCAGGAAAAGATATTGCTTTAGCTAATAAGGAAACGCTGGTTGCCGCGGGAGAACTCGTCATGGAAGCTGCTAAAAGAAACAATGTAAATATTTTACCGGTTGATTCAGAACATGGTGCTATTTTTCAATGTTTACAAGGAAATAAGCTTAAAAATGTTAATAAGATAATAATAACAGCATCTGGTGGCCCATTCAGAGGCAAAAGTAGAAAACAATTAATAGATATAAGACCAGAAGATGCGATTAAACATCCCAAATGGAGAATGGGTAAAAAAATATCAGTTGATTCGTCAACACTTATGAATAAGGGACTTGAGGTTATAGAAGCACATTGGCTATTTGGAATGGATTATGAAAGTATACAAGTGGTAGTACATCCACAAAGTGTAATACATTCTATGGTTGAGTATATTGATGGTAGCATAATAGCACAAATGAGTTCTACTGATATGAGGCTTCCAATTCAATATGCTATAAATTATCCTAAGAGAAACAGTGCTGTCATCGATAAATTAGATTTTTATAATATTGGTACATTAACTTTTGAAAAACCTGATAGTGATACATTTAAATGTCTTAAATTAGCATTGAAAGCAGCTAAAATGGGTGGAAATATGCCGGCTATTATGAATGCTGCAAATGAGGTAGCTGTTGGACTATTCTTAGACTATAAAATCGGATATCTCCAAATAGAAGATATTATAGAAAAATGTATGAATAAGTTTGATCACAAGATTAAACCAACTCTAGAAGAAATTTTAGACGTTGATTTAAAGGTTAGGGAATATATAAAAAATAATTATGATGGAAAATAGGGAGGAAAATGGTTATGAGTAGTATTTTACCTAATATACCATATATTATTATGGCTGTTTTAGCTTTTAGTCTTTTAGTTATAATACATGAATTGGGTCATTTTATTATGTGCAAGTTAAATGGGGTAACGGTAAGCGAATTTTCCTTAGGAATGGGTCCGAAACTGTTTGGAATAAAAGGAAAGGAAACAGAGTATTTAATTAAAGCGTTTCCTGTTGGTGGATATGTTAAAATGGAAGGTGAAGAAGAAAGCAGCAGTGATCCTAGATCTTTCACTAATAAAACACCAGTTCAAAAGCTAAGTATAGTTTCCGCTGGAGCAATTATGAATTTAGTCTTGGCAGTAGTTTTATTTGCTATTGTAGGTGCTGCAAAAGGATATGTATTACCAATAATAGGGCAAGTAGTTTCTAATAGCCCAGCTATGCATTCTGGACTAAAGGTAGGAGATAAAATTACTAAAATTGATAAAGTTAAAATAAATAGATGGGATGAATTTATAAATATTGTTTATGTATCTAAAGGCCAAAGTATGAATATTGAAGTACTTAGAGATTCAAAGTTAATAGATATTTCTTTAAAACCAGTTAAAAATTTGAAGGAAGATAGATATATGATAGGAATTGCTACTTCCGGCTTAGAAAAAAAATTAAACTTTGGAGAAGCGGTAGGATACGGATTTAGCCAAACTGTTGATACTGCAAAACAAACTTTTGGTGTTTTTGGTACCATGTTTAAGGGTCAGTTTTCAAGTTCTGATGTGGGTGGACCTATAAGTATAATGAGAATTTCAACTAAAGCTGCACAAAGTGGATTTACAACGCTACTTTACTTTACTGCATTAATGAGTGTGCAATTAGGAATATTTAATATAATACCTTTCCCAGCCTTAGATGGAGGATGGATTTTTATGTTGTTATTTGAAATAATATCAGGTAAGAAATTAGATGATAATAAGGTGGGAACAATAAATTATATTGGATTTATGTTTTTGATGGCGTTAATGGTGGTAGTAGTTATTAAAGATATAGTTAGTCCGCTAAAATTTTAGGAGATGAAAATTATGAAAGCTAGAAAAACAAAAAAAATCAAAATTGGTAATATATATATAGGTGGTAATTCAAAGGTTGCAGTGCAATCAATGACGAACACTGATACTCGAGATGCAGAGGCTACGATAAAACAAATACTTGAGTTAGAAAAGGTAGGCTGTGACATTGTGCGCTGTGCGGTGCCCGATATGGTAGCTGCTGAGGCGATTAAAGATATAATGAAGGGAATTCATATACCATTGGTAGCAGATATACATTTTGATTATAGGCTAGCATTAAAAGTTATTGAGAATGGAGTATCTAAACTAAGAATTAATCCCGGTAATATTGGAAGCATTGATCGAATAAAATTAGTGGCAGATGCGGCTAAAGCTAAGGGTATACCAATTAGAATTGGGGTGAATTCAGGATCACTCGAAAAAGATATTCTTCAAAAGTATGGTCATGTATGTGCGCAGGCTTTAGTTGAAAGTGCACTAAAACATGTTAAGATACTTGAAAGTTTAAATTTTTATGATATAGTTATTTCTATAAAATCATCAGATGTTGTTATGATGATTGAAAGTTATAAATTATTATCGGGCAAGGTAGATTATCCACTTCATCTTGGAGTTACTGAGGCTGGAACTACTTGGAGAGGAACAATAAAATCAAGTGTTGGAATTGGAGCCCTACTATCTGAAGGAATAGGGGATACTATTAGGGTATCACTAACTGGAGATGTAGTAGATGAGGTTAAGGTTGGAATAGAAATCCTAAAATCATTAGGTTATATAGATGATGGGATTAAATTTGTATCGTGTCCAACATGTGGTAGAACACAAATTAATCTTATAAAGATTACGAATGAAGTAGAAAAGAGATTGGAATTTTGCAATAAAAATATAAAAATTGCAGTAATGGGATGCGTAGTCAATGGGCCAGGCGAAGCAAGAGAAGCTGATATTGGTATCGCTGGCGGAGATGGAGTTGGGCTCATATTTAAAAAAGGTAAAATAATTAAAACTGTTAAGGAAGAAGATTTAGTAGAAGAACTTATACGTGAGGTAAATAATTTATAACATGTCTTCCCAGGAGGAATATTAATGAACGCAAGCCTAGCTGAAATGTTGAAAAATGATTTTGATTTAAATGATGAAACATTAGTAGATGATATTAAGGTGTTAAGGGTTCAGTACCTTAAAAAAAGCAATAAATTAAGGGTAATCATTAAATCTTTTGAGGATACAGATGATAATAAAAAATTAATAATTAAAAAGATTATATCAAAACGATTATGTAGTTTTAACGATATACAGTTAATTTGTTACAGGGATGTATCAAATGCAACTATAGAAGATGTAAAAGATAAGTTTTGGCTGGATGTAGTAAATGTAATATCTATTTCAGAGCCATCAAGTAAGGACAGCTTACTTAAATCAACTAGAATAATTGAAAATGGTGTACTTAAAATTCAGTGTGGCAATGATTTTATGTGCAAAATTTTAAGAGATAAGAATATAGAAGTTCTTATAAAAAACACTATAAACGATATGTTTGGAGTTAATTCAGTAGTTAAATTAGAACATAACAGTGAACTTTCTAAGGATGATTTTTTCATGAAAAAAGAAAAAGAAAATGAAATTATTATTAATGAAATAGTTAAAAATATAAATATAGAAAAGACAGACAAGCCTCGTGCTACAGCCCAAAACAATGATAATAATGGTTACAAAGCAAACAAGTTTAGTAAACCTTTCTACAAAAAGGGTGAGGTTGCCGATAAAAATACAATAATGGGAAGAAATATTAATGATGAAAGTATAGAAATAAAAGATATAAGCGAGACTTCTGGAATAATTTGTGTTTGTGGCGATATTTTTAAGGTGAAGATAATTGAAACTAAAACTGGAAGAATAATCATAACATTTTATATTACAGATTATTCTAGTTCGATTACAGTGAAATGTTTTCCAAAGCCTAAAGAAGTAGAAAAAATGATGGAAGAAATTAAAGTTGGACTTTTTTGTAAGGTACGAGGCGAAGCAAGTTATGATACTTATGCAAGAGAAGTTGTAGTTATGGCTAGAGATATAGTTAAACTAAAAAAAATACAAAGAATGGATACTGCTCAGGAGAAAAGGGTTGAACTTCATCTTCATACACAAATGAGTGCTATGGATGGTATGAGCCCTGCATCTAAACTTGTTGAAAGAGCAGCTATGTGGGGACATAATGCAGTAGCAATAACTGATCATGGTGTAGTTCAAGCATTTCCTGAAGCTATGGACGCTGCTAAAAAGAATAAAATTAAAGTTATCTATGGGGTTGAGGGTTACCTTGTAGATGATGGAGTACCAATTGTTATTAATAATAAAGATGAAACTTTAGATGATAGTTTTGTAGTCTTTGATATAGAAACAACGGGGTTATCTAGTGAAAATGATAAGATTATAGAAATTGGTGCATTAAAAATAGAAAATGGAAAAATAGTAGATAGGTTTAGTGAGTTTGTAAATCCAGGGATAGATATACCTTATAAAATTATAGAACTAACTGGAATTACAAATGATAATGTATCGGATGCGGACTCTATTGAAAAAGTACTTCCTAATTTTTTAGAGTTTGCAAAAGACAGCGTTTTAGTAGCACATAATTCTGATTTCGATGCATCTTTTATTAAAAAGAATTCAGAGAGGTTAAATTTGAAGTTTGAAAGTGCAATTATGGATACAATCCCTTTAGCTAAATATCTACTTAAAGATCTTAAGACGTTTAAGTTAAATACAGTAGCTAAATATCTTGGTATAACCCTTGAAAATCATCACAGAGCTATAGATGATGCTAAAGCTACTGCGGATATACTATTGCATTGCTTTGGGTTACTTCGCGAAAAGAATATTTTAGATCTGGATACTTTAAACAAAGAATTTTTGGCTGATTTTAATGTAAATAAGGCAAATACTTATCATGTAATTATTTTGGTGAAGAACCAAGTAGGATTAAAGAATCTTTATAAGCTTATTTCATTCTCAAATTTAGAATATTTTCATAGAAGACCAAGGCTTCCTAAAACTTTGATTGAAAAGTACAGAGAGGGCCTTATAGTTGGATCAGCGTGCGAAGCTGGACAAGTATATAAGGTGGTTCTTCAAGGAAAATCTAATGAAGAAATCAATAAAATAGTAGAGTTTTATGATTATTTAGAAATACAACCTTTATTAAATAACAAATTTATGATTAAGAATGGAATAGTAAAAGATGAAAATGAATTAATGGATATTAATAGAAGAATATGTGCTATTGGTGATAAAAATAATATGCCGGTAGTTGCTACAGGAGATGTACATTTTTTAGAACCTTCAGATGCGGTTTTTAGAAAAATTTTAATGGCAGGCAAAGGATTTTCGGATGCGGATGATCAACCACCATTATATTTTAAAACAACAAATGAGATGCTAAGTGAATTTTCATATTTAGGAGAAAAAAAATGCAAAGAAGTGGTGATTTATAATCCAAATAAAGTTGCTGAAATGATAGAGTTTGTAAAACCAATACCTGATGGAACTTTTACACCTAAAATACCAGGTGCAGAAGAAGATATTAGAAAGATGACATCTGATAAAGTTCATTCAATATATGGGGATCCATTACCAGAGATAGTTCAGAAAAGATTGGAAAAAGAATTACACTCAATTATTGGTAATGGATATGCAGTACTTTACTTAATTGCTGAAAAATTAGTAGCAAAATCACTTTCAGATGGTTATTTGGTAGGTTCGAGAGGGTCTGTTGGATCTTCTTTTGCGGCTAATATGTCTAATATAACAGAAGTAAATGGACTTCCACCACATTATATATGTCCAAATTGCAAAAAGAGCGAATTTATTTTAGATGGATCCATTGGTTCAGGTGCAGATTTGCCGGATAAAGAATGTCCTGATTGTGGAACCTTATATAAAAAAGACGGTTTTGATATTCCATTTGAAACATTCTTAGGATTTGAAGGGGATAAAGAACCGGATATAGATTTAAACTTTTCAGGCGATAATCAAGCAGACATACACAGGTATACAGAGGTTCTGTTTGGTAAGGGTCATACTTTCAAGGCAGGAACAATTGGAACGATTGCTGAGAAAACTGCTTATGGTTATGTGAAAAAATATCTAAATGAAAAAGACATTATGGTGCCTCAAGCTGAAATTGAAAGACTAGTGCTTGGATGCACAGGTGTTAAGAGAACGTCAGGACAACATCCAGGTGGAATAATGGTTGTTCCGAGCGACAATGAAATATATAATTTTTGCCCAGTTCAGCACCCGGCGGATGATCCAACATCAGATATTATTACTACACATTTTGATTACCATTCCATAAGCGGAAGATTATTAAAGCTGGATATACTTGGTCATGATGATCCCACAATGCTTAAAATGCTTCAGGATTTAACAGGACTTGATCCTCTAACTATCCCTTTATCTGATGATAATGTCATAAGCTTATTTACGTCACCTTCGGCATTAGGACTTACACCAAAAGAATTAGGTTGTGAAGTGGGAAGTTATGGTGTTCCGGAATTCGGTACAAAATTTGTAAGACAAATGCTTTTAGATACACAACCAAAATCGTTTTCTGATTTGGTTAGAATTTCAGGATTATCTCATGGTACAGATGTATGGATTAATAACGCACAATTTTATATCAAAGAAGGATTTACAACACTTAAAGATTGTATTTCTACCAGAGATGATATAATGGTTTATTTAATGCAGAAAAACTTACCACCAAAAACTGCTTTTACTATCATGGAGAAAGTACGAAAAGGTAAGGGACTTTCAGAAGAACATGAGAAAATAATGAAAGAACATGACGTTCCGGATTGGTATATAGGCTCATGTAAAAAGATAAAGTATATGTTTCCTAAAGGTCATGCAGTAGCCTATGTAATGATGGCCGTTAGAATAGCATACTATAAGGTTTATTATCCGAAAGAATATTACGCTACATTCTTTACTATAAGAGCAGATGATTTTGATGCAAATTTAATAGTAAAAGGTGAGAGTGCTATAAGAGTTAAAATAGATGAACTTGAAGCTCTAGGTAAGGATATAGGAGTTAAAGAAAAAGGGCTTCTAACAGCTCTTGAGTTATCTTTTGAAATGTATAAAAGAGGGATTAAATTATTAAATGTAGATATTTATAAATCAGAGTCAGTTAAATTTACAATTGAAGAAGAGTCACTAAGACCTCCTTTAAATGCGCTTGAAGGAGTAGGAGAAAACGCTGCTAAAAGTATAGTACTAGAAAGAGTAAACGGAGAGTTCATATCAAAAGAAGATTTGAGAACTCGGTGCAAAGTGTCTAAAACAGTTATTGAATCATTAAATAATCATGGGTGTTTAAAGGATCTTCCTGACACGAATCAGTTATCGTTTTTTTAGGGAAATGTAATTAGTCCTTGAAATAGCTGATTTTATATGATAGAATAATAGATATTAGTTATCGCTAGTTATTTTATTGAAAGAGAGTAGGCCCGCCTACTCTCTATTTATTGAAACGCAACTCATGGTTGCGTTTTAATTATAATATTATGATTAATTATGTTAATAATAGTATAAAATACTAATAAAAGGAGGGTGTTAGAATGAGAAATGATACCTTGTTGCAAAAGCTTAGAAAAATAGCTTTGCCAATAGTTGAAAAAAACAATTGTGAATTATATCATTTGGAGTATGTAAAAGAAGCTGGAGAAAATTATTTAAGAATTTATATAGATAGTTCAAATGGAATATCTTTGGAAGACTGCGAAAAAACTAGTAGAGGAATAAGCGAAATATTAGATGTTGAAGATCCAATAACAGATAGTTACTGTTTAGAAGTATCCTCACCAGGAATCGAGAGAATTTTATATGATGATAATCATCTAAAAAAATACATAGGTCAGAATGTACTAGTTAATTTAAAGAGCTTATATGAGGGAACTAAAAAACTTGAGGGCGATTTAGTAGGATTTTCTGATGTACAAATAGAAATTCAATATGATGGGAACAATATAATTATTCCAAAAGAAAATATTTCCATCGTAAGTTTAAAACCAGTGCTGTAAGGAGGAAGTTATTAAAATGAATCAAGAATTTATTGAAGCATTGAGAGAGATTGTGGATCAAAAGGGAATTAGTGAAGACTTACTTTTTGAAACTATAGAAGATGCATTAGTTGCAGCGTATAAGAAAAATTTTGCTACGCTATCAAATAATAGTCAAGATGTAAAAGTAACAATGAATAGAGAAACAGGAGAAATACATGTTTATGGTCAAAAGACGGTTGTAGAAGAAGTTGTTGAGGATTCTAGTGAAATAACACTTGAAGAATCTAAAGAATATAGCCCTAAATATCAAATAGGTGATATTGTTGATATTGAAGTTACTCCAAGAAAATTTGGAAGAATAGCTGCACAAGCTGCAAAACAAGTAGTTATTCAAAGAATTAAAGAAGCTGAAAGAAATATAATATACAATGAATTTATAACAAAAGAGTTTGATATTATTACCGGAATTGTTATAAGAAAAGACAGAGGCAATGTATTTATAGACTTAGGCAAAATTGAAGCTGTACTTGGAGCTAATGAACAAATGCCAGGTGAGGAATATAATTTTAATGAAAAATTAAAATTATATATTGTTGAAGTTAAAAACACTACTAAAGGTGCTCAAGTTGGAGTGTCGAGAACTCATCCAGGTCTTGTAAAACGATTGTTTGAATTAGAAGTGCCAGAGGTTTTTGGTGGGGTTGTTGAGATTAAAAGCATATCAAGAGAAGCTGGTTCAAGAACTAAAATTGCAGTATATTCAAATGATGAAAATGTTGATGCTATGGGAGCATGCGTTGGACCTAAGGGCGTAAGAGTTCAAAGCATAGTTAATGAACTAAGAAATGAAAAAATTGATATTATTAAATGGAGTAAGAAAGCGGAAGAATATATTTCCAATGCTTTAAGTCCTGCAAAAGTATTAAATGTAGTAGTTGAGGAAGCTTCTAAATCTGCAAAGGTCATAGTGGAGGATAATCAATTATCTTTAGCTATTGGAAAAGAAGGTCAAAATGTTAGGTTAGCAGCGAGATTAACTGGTTGGAAAATAGATATAAAAAGTAGAACACAAGCTCAATACAACATGGACGTAAATGAAGAAGTTAAAAGTGAAGTAGATGAAAGTGAAGCAATTGATAATCAAGTAGTTAAAGATCAAACGATTGAAGATCAATCAGAGCAAGATCAAGTAATTGAAACCATTACGCAGGAGTAGGTGATAGTTTTATGAAAGTTAAAAAAATACCTCAGCGCATGTGTACCGGGTGCATGGAAATGAAACCTAAGAAAGAATTATTGCGTATAGTCAATAGTAAAGAAGGCGAAATCTCTATAGATTTGATAGGGAAAAAACCAGGCAGAGGTGCATATGTTTGCATGAATATAGAATGTTTTGAAAAATCCTATAAGACAAAAAGATTAGAGCGAAATTTAGGTGGTAAAATAAGTGAAGAAATTTATGCGAAGCTAAAGGATGAGATTAATCATGAATAATAAATTTTTTCAATTTTTGGGTTTAACTAAAAAGGCAGGTAAACTTATCGAAGGTTATAATCAGTGCGAAGATGCACTTTCACATGGGAGAGGAACCCTTATAATTTTATCTGAGGAAAGCTCTGTAAATACTAAAGATAAGTTTAAAAGATTATCTGTTAAAAATGTTATACCACTTATTGAAGGTGTTTCTAATGAAACTTTAGGTAAATGTTTAGGTAGACCAGAAATTAATGTTTTATGCGTAAACGATAAAAAAATGACGAATAAGCTGTTAAGTTTATGGAATGAAAACAATGAAAACAATGAGAATGACGAAAATAACGAATAAATTTCGGGGGTGAATGATTTGGCAAAAGTCAGAATATATGAATTAGCTAAAG
>ERZ1463037.96-NODE-96-length-13464-cov-6.736968_pt1 | contig 13464 bp, 10 predicted proteins | sample MGYA00564484_ERZ1463037 | MGnify/ENA primary metagenome ERZ1463037 (study PRJEB39244, sample SAMEA3635151) | Helicobacter pylori | study: EMG produced TPA metagenomics assembly of PRJEB11511 data set (Assembly of a 5300-year-old Helicobacter pylori... | reverse complement strand
TCTTTCCCTACACGACGCTCTTCCGATCTCGCCAGCTTGTGATAGTTGCTTAGTGGTAGTTATTACGGTTTTATTTTGAGTTGAATTTATAGTACATTTACCTAATGTTGTTTCTGTGTTATCGTCAGCATATATAGTTACGATATCATCAGAAGTGAACATAGTGTTATTTAATGTTACAATATCTGATGTCCCTACTAAATTATTTGTAACTGCAATTGCACCTACAGCTGTAGGCACTTCAGAAACTATTGTTACTGGTGGTACTGGTTGTCCAGCAGCCGTAACGCCAATAGTATATTTACCCGTGCTTGAGCCATTTTTTAAAATGTTCAAATAATAAGTGCCAGCCTCTAAATCAGCTGAACTTGTATAAGTCTTAGGAGTTTGATCATTTTCACAACTTGGGTAATCGGAGAGTATTTGATTGCCAGCAGTATCTTTTAAATTCACATTTACATAAGAAAGTGATGAAATCATATTGATATTGATTTTACCTGCATTAGGAAGTACGATTTTGTACGTATCTTGGTCGTCATTCCATGAAATATATCCTGTAATTGGATTTGAATTTAAATTTATTGGTTGTGAAGTTAAAGTGCCATTGTTAGGTTCAACGTCATTGCTATTAGAAGAAGTAAAGTTAACGCCAATAGTATATTTACCTGTGCTTGAACCATTTTTTGAAATACTCAAATAATAAGTTCCAGGCTCCAAATCAACTGAATTTGAATAGGTCTTAGGAGTTTGATCATTTTCACAACTTGGGTAATCGGAGAATATTTGATTGCCATCAGTATCTTTTAAATTTACATTTACATAAGAAATGGATGAAATCATATTGATATTGATTTTACCTGCATTAGGAAGTACGATTTTGTAAGTGTCTTGGTCGTCATTCCATGAAATATATCCTGTAATTGGGCTTGAATTTAAATTTATTGGCTGTGCAGTTAAAGTGCCATTGTTAGGCTCAACGTCATTGCTATTAGAAGCAGCAAAGTTAACGCCAATAGTATATTTACCCGTGCTTGAGCCATTTTTTGAAATGTCCAAATAATAAGTGCCAACCTCTAAATCAACTGAATTTGAATAGGTCTTAGGAGTTTGATCATTTTCACAACTTGGGTAATCGGAGAATATTTGATTGCCATCAGTATCTTTTAAATTCACATTTACATAAGAAATGGATGAAATCATATTGATATCAATTTTACCTGCTTTAGTAAGTACGATTTTGTATGCATCTTGGTCATTATCAGAAGTAATGCTGCCAGTAACAGTGGTACCAAAAATAAGATTTTGGTTAGTAGATGCATGGGCAATATTAGTTGGTATTAAAACTTGTAATATGAAAATAAATAATAAAAATAATGATGTAGTAATTTTTTTATACAGTTTGACCACCCCTTTAGTTGAATTTATGTCTATTTGATTTTTTTAGTGTTAAATTGAGCCATAATCCCCCATTATGAACTATAATATTAAACCTCAAACAGTATAATTCTACAAAAATGTTTATATTCCTTCTTTTTAGAAACAATATAATTTTAAAGTAAATTTTAAAAAAATTAGGTAAATATACTATTTTATGCTTTTGTTTTATCATTTTTAGTAAATATAAAGTTTATCAGCGTTATAACGATATGATATTTAACAGGAGGATTAATTGCAATTAAAATAGATGTTAAATTAATATAAATAAGGAGGAAGAGATGAATAGAAGGAATATTACAATTTTTGTATCTGTAATATGTTTAGTTACCATTATTATGTTGTTTTTTTGTAACAGCAGTAAAAGAAAATTGAGTGAGGCTAATAAATTCTTGAACAATGGACAAACAACGGAGGCTATTACTACATTCAAAGAGTTAGTGCCTAATTATAAGGTAGGTATAGAAGCTAGATATGGCTTAGCTAAGGCATATTTAAAAATGAAAAATTATAAAGAAGCGGAAAAAGGACTTATTAGTTTAATAAATAACAAACCAGATTATTATGAAGCAAATATTGAGCTTTACGACCTATATAAGAAACAAAAGAGAACAGACGAAGCGTATCAAGTTATAAAAAAATATTATGATTTAGGTAAAGACACTAGAGTTAAGAAACTTTTGGATGAGACAGAAAAAGAGATTAAAAATAAGCTAGCGACGCCCATTAAGCTTAAGGGTGGAGAAGTTTACATAAATCAAGAATTACAAAGTGAGCTTAATATTTTTATGAGTAACTTTGCTGAAGTTCCATTTGATATGTCATTTAATGAGGGAAAAATATCCGATAAAAAATTAATATTGTTTGGTTTCTGGCATAATTATAGAAATTATTATAGAGGAATATCTTTACATGGAACTAACCGTATTGAAGTTGAAAATTTACATGACAAACTAAAAAAAGAGTATGTTGATGAGGCGGTCAAAAAATATTTTGATATAAATAAAATTAATCATCAAACAATACCAGTAGATAAGTATAATTCATATGAATATAAAAACGGATATTATTATACGATGCATGGCGATGGTGAAAATCCTATAGATTATTCAGTTGTTTATAAAGTAGTAAATATCGGAAATGGAAAGTATATTGTATATGCAAAGAACTACCATAACAGTGAATATACTACTAAAAATCCTTATGATTATAATTATTATTCAATAGATACAGATAAAGCTGAGAAATTGTACGAAAATGATTTGAATGGGTATAAAGTAGATAGGGTTAATGCAAAAATACAAAAAACAAATGAAAATGGTGTTGAAAGATATGTTCTATTACAATATAAATTAAATTAAGAGACACCAAACTTGGGTGTCCTCAATTATATAACTTTATTTAATCTAAATAAAAACGACTAAACTGAAGTAAATCAGTCTAGTCGTTTTTACGTTAAGCCGCAATAAACTATCCCTGGGATAATTACATATTACTTGGGTTTACAGTTTTACCTGTAAGATTATCTATCCAATTTCCCGAGAAATTTTTAACATAAATCGCACCACCATTAACTAATGCATTATTAATTTCGGAACTATTAGCTGAATTGTTAGCATATTCAAGGGTATAAGATTTAGTACCTATTAAAACAGTTCCAGCAGGAATAACATTTAAATCTGCTGAAGTATAAGTTGCTTCTTTATTATAGTGAATGCCTAATCTTGAACTTTCAGTTTTGTATAAGCTTGTTACGGTTACATATATATAACCACCAGCTTGTGCTAGTTGATCAGTTGTATATATTACAGTTCTATATTGGTTTGAATTTATAGTTCCGACTCCTATTGTCTTTTGTGAAAAAGCATCTGCATATATAGTTACTTTATCACCATCTGTGAACATATAATTACTTAAAGTTACAACATCCAAAGCTCCTGCTGGATTGTTTGAAATCGTGATTGCATCTGTACTAAAAGGCATAGTCGAAACTGGTATTGATGTTTGTGCTGGTTGTCCATCTGCTGTAACTGCAACAGTATATTTTCCAGTGTTTAAATTATTGTTTAAAAGGCCTAAAGGTTGTTTTAAAGCACTAAAATAATAAGTACCTGCTTTTAAAGAAACAGATTGCGACCATGTTTTAGGAGTTGCATCCGATCCATAACGAATGCGCGACGAGAATATTTGATTGCCATCATTATCCGCTAAGTTTGCATTTACTTCGTAAATTGATGAAATCATTTTTAAAGTGATTTTTCCATCTAGTGGAAGCACTATTTTGTAGGTGTTTTGGTCATCATTACATGCAATAAATCCAGTGATAACATTAGAATTCAAATTTAATGGCTGCGCAGTTAAGGTACCATTATTAGGCTCTACATCATCACTATATACAGGCGTATAATTAACGCGAAGAGTATATTTACCTGTATTTGAATTATTGTTTAATAGACCAGTACCTTGTTTTAAAACACTTAAATAATAAGTACCTGCATCCAAATCAATAAGTTGTGTCCATGTCTTTGGAGATTGTTCAGATCCCGAACCTACGTAATTAGAAAATATTTGCTTGCCGTCATTATCATTTAAATTTAAATTTACTCCATATATTGATGAAAGCATTTTGACATCAATTCTTCCAGACATTGGTAGTGTGAATTTATACGTATCCTGGTCATCGTTGGATGCTATAAATCCTATGAGCGGATCAGAATTTAAAGTTAATGGTTGCGCAGTTATTGGACTATTGTTAGGTTCTACATCATTGGTATAAACCTCTGTAAAATCAACTCCAAGACTATAGTTTACAGTGTCAGAAACATATTTTATAACAGTAAAATAATAAGTACCTGCGTCTAAATCAATAGGCAAGGACCATGTTGTAGATGAATTACCATTTCCCAAGCTGGGATAATAAGATAATACTTGCTTACCACTATCATCCTTTAAATTTAAATTTATTTTATTATTTGATGAAATCATTTTGATATTGAGTTTACCGGCTGTGGGAAGTACGACTTTGTATATATCTTGGTCATTAGATGAGACAATGTCGCTAGTAACCGTGCTGCCGAGTGTAAGAGTTTGAGTAATAGATGCATGGGCAATATTAGTTGGTACTATAATTTGCACTATTAGAAATGCTAATATAAATAATGGTGTAATAATTTTTTTACGCAATTTGAATCCCCCTTGAATGTAGTGATTTTTTATTAAACCCTACATATATAATTCAACATGAATGTACAATTTCCTTTTTTAGAATATTTAACCTTTAGCACATCATTCTAGTTTTGCTTTAATATATTATACTTCACTGTCAGTCATAAGTTTCATAAAAATCATTAAGGAAATATAATCATAAAAGATTATCAAAAGTGCAACTATATTGTAGTAATAAACGTTATATAAGTGTAAAAGACAAAGAAATATAGAATTACGTTACTTTATAGAAAGGTATTATTTACCTCACAAGTAAATAATGATATAATATGGACATATGAACTTTTACTAGGGGGAACTATAAATGAATGAAGAAATGAATATCAGTATTGAAGATTATCTTACAATAATAAAAGAAAGGTTATGGTTAATAGGTACTATAACTCTCGCAGCTGTAATAGTTGCAGGCATATTAAGCTTTTTTGTTATAAAACCAACATATGAGGCAAGTACAAGCATAATAGTGGGTAAGCCACAAGCTACCACGAATCAATCTGCACAATTAAATAGTGATGTAACTATGTATCAAAATTTACTTATAACATATAGTGAAATTGCTAAGTCTGATTTAGTAGCGCAAGGTGCCCTTGATAAATTAAATGATAATTTAACAATAGATCAGATTAAAGCTGGCGTTACTGTTACTCCAAAAACAGGAACTCAAATTTTAATGATTACAGCTAAGGGTAAAGACCCAGAAGAGGTGTTTAAGATTGTAAATGCTATTTCAACATCCTTTGTAGAATCTACCAAAAAGGTTTATCCTACAGGTGGAGATATACAAGTAATGGATAAGGCTGTTATTCCTTTAAACCCAATTAGCCCTAATAAGAAATTAAACTTGGCTATTGGCCTTTTTTTAGGATTAATGCTTTCACTTGGAGTTGTATTCCTACTTGAATACATGGATAACACTATAAAAACCGAAAGTGATGTAGATAAATACTTAGGTTTACCGGTCCTTGGAGTAATACCTAGAATAATAGAAGATAAAAAGTAAGAAGGCGATGGAATGATTGATATACATAGTCATATACTTCCAGGAATTGACGATGGCTCAAAGGATATGGAAATGAGCATTAAAATGCTAAAGATGGCAGAAGAAAAAGGAACAAAAACTATTGTAGCCACTCCTCATTATATAAGGGGTAGATACGAAAATCATTATGAAAATATTTTTGACTTGCATCAAGAAGTGAAGGTTGCAGCTAAAAATGCAGGTTTAAAGATAGAAGTACTACTAGGACAAGAAGTTATGCTAGATAAGTATGCACTAAATTTGTGCAAAGAGAAAAAAATCAGAGGAATAAACGGAACGAGTTATATGCTTATTGAATTTCCAATGGATAAATTACCAAATGATGCCATAGATTTAATTTATGAGCTAAGGGTTATAGGTATTAAACCTATAATTGCACATCCAGAAAGATATGAATACATAATGGACTCGCTTCCTAATATAAACGATTTTATAAGCGAGGGATGTTTGTTTCAGATTAATGCTGGAAGTTTGCAAGGATTATTTGGGAAAAAAGTTCAAAAATGTGCCAAGTTACTTGTTAAAGAGGGTTTGGTAAACTTTATTGCGTCAGATGCACATTCTATAAATAGAAGATGCCCTGGCCTTAACGGAGGATTTAGAGAAGCGACATTGTTAGATAGGAATATAGAGGAAAAGGTATCTAGTAATTTAGAACTAATGCTCATAGATAAGGATATAGAAGCTACTATGGAGAAAATAAAGAAAAAGAAAAGTATTTTTCAGATATTCAAACATTAATAAAAAATTTATTGTTTACTTAAAAATAATTAGTAAAGGCAGTGAATCAAATGAAAGAATTAGACTTAATAACATTTAAGGAACCTAACTCACCAATGTCAGAGTCATATAGAACTCTTAGGACTAATATTCAATTTTCATCTTTTGATAAAAAAATTAAAACATTACTTCTAACTAGTTCAGGACCAGGAGAAGGAAAAACTACAACTTCTTCAAATTTGGCTATGGTAATGGCTCAAGGTGGCAATAAGACTTTATTAATAGATTGTGACCAAAGAAAACCACAGGTTCATAAGGTTTTTGGATTTTCTAACGAAAAAGGTTTATCTAACATGCTGGTAAGTGATGATGAGAATGATGGTGAAGTAAATTTAAATATAGGTATTCATGAAACTGTGCAACCAAACCTTCATGTTTTAACTTCAGGTACAAGACCACCAAACCCAGCAGAACTTTTAGGATCAGCTAAAATGAAAAATTTCATCGAGGAGTTAAAGAAAACATATGATTATATAATTTTAGATACTCCTCCAATAATACTAGTTACAGATGCACAAATTCTAGCTCAGTATACAGATGGATGCCTTTTAGTTGTATCTTCAAAGGAAGCGGAACGTGATGCAGCTGTAAAAGCCAAGGGACTACTTGAAAAGGTAAACGCTAAAATATTGGGTATAGTACTTAATAAAGTGGATTTGAAAAAGAAAGGTTATTATAACTATGAATATAAGTATGGTGAAACCGTCAAAGGTGAAAAAATAAGAAAAATAGCAAAATAAAAAGAAATTTAATATTATCTATAATTTGATAAAGTGAGGGATTCTATGAAGGTTTTAGGGAAATGGAAAAAACCAATATTGATGCTAAGCGATGCAGTTTTAATAAATTTAGCATATATATTAGCTTTCTTTTTTATATATAATTATAAAAATTTTAGATTTTATTCAAGTAGTTACAAGGAAATAGCATTAATTGTAACAGTTATTTATATAACTTGTTTTTATATTTTTAAACTTTACGAAAGTCTTTGGAGATATGCAAGTATTGATGAATTTATGCTTGTTATTGGTGCATGCCTTACTTCTAATATTTTGATGATTGTTTTTGTTAGAATTATTGGACATCCATTTGCTTATGGAGTAAGTATAATAGCTTGTGCTTTTAGTATTATTTTTATAGTCGGTTTAAGAATGTCATTTAGAGTTTACGGTAGATTTGAAAGTATGATAAATTGTAATGCCAGTAAAATTGTTCAATCAAGAGTAATGATAATTGGTGCTGGGTCGGCTGCAGCTATGGTTATAAAAGAAATGAAAAGTAGTAGTCAGAGTAAATACATGCCAATAGCTGTAATTGATGATGAAGTTTATAAAAAAGGAAATAATATTGCTGGAGTAAAGGTACTTGGAAATCGTAAAGATATTCCTAAAATAGTAATAGAAAAAAATATTGAAACTATTCTTATAGCTATTCCAACAATAGAAGATGAAGATAAAAAAGAAATACTTGAGATATGTAAGAAAACGAATTGTAAAATAGAAATTATCCCAGGTATGTATGAAATAATAAATGGGAAAGTTTCATTAAATCAAATTCGAAAAGTAGAGATAGAGGATTTACTAGGACGTAAGGCAGTTAAGCTCGATATGCAAGGCATAACAAGTTATATAACTAATAAAACCATTCTGGTAACAGGTGGCGGTGGGTCCATTGGTTCAGAACTCTGTCGTCAAATTATAAAGTTTAATCCAAAACAATTAATTATTTTTGATATATATGAAAACAATGCTTACGACCTACAAATGGAACTTGAGTATAAGTATCCAAAATTAGATTTGAAGGTGCTTATAGGATCAGTTAGAGATAAGAAAAGGCTGGAAGATGTTTTTAAAAAGTATCCACCAGATATAGTTTTCCATGCCGCGGCGCATAAACATGTTCCACTAATGGAAAATAGCCCAATGGAGGCTATAAAAAACAATGTGTTTGGTACTTATAATGTAGCTGAATGTGCTCATAAATTTAATGTAGAAAGATTCGTTATGATATCTACAGACAAAGCGGTAAACCCAACAAATGTTATGGGTGCAACTAAGAGAATGTGTGAAATGATTATACAATCCATGGACAAAATAAGTAAAACACATTTTGTAGCAGTAAGATTTGGAAATGTTCTTGGAAGTAATGGGTCAGTTATCCCACTATTTAAAAAACAAATAGAACATGGTGGCCCAGTTACACTTACAAATAAATATATAACAAGATTTTTTATGACAATACCCGAAGCTGCACAATTAGTGCTTCAATCTGGTGCATATGCACAAGGTGGAGAAATATTCGTGCTTGATATGGGAAAGCCTGTTAAAATATATGATTTAGCATGGGATTTAATAAAACTTTCAGGTTTCATTCCGGATAAAGACATAAAAATTGAAGTCACGGGACTAAGACCGGGAGAAAAGCTTTATGAAGAACTGCTAATGAGTGAAGAAGGACTTACAATCACTAAGCATGAAAAGATATTTATAGGAAAACCAACATTTAGTGATTTGAGTGTAATGAAGGAGAAAATGAAGGAATTAGCGGTGATTATTGAAAAAGATGATGTACAACTATTAATTGACAAAATAGGAGAAATAGTTCCAACATACAATAGAACTTTGGCAGAGTCGGCTATGGAATAGCCGTAGGTGTCTACTTCGTAGTTGTGTACTAATATTGTAGAATAAAATAATTTAGGGGGGCGGTATTATGGAGAAGTTTTTAAATGCTGTAGTAAGTTTAATATTATTGGTGTTATTATCGCCATTATTTATTATCATAGGAGTAATAATAAAGTTGAATTCAAAAGGTCCAGTATTTTTTACTCAGATGAGAATAGGTAAAAACAATGAATTATTTAAATTCTATAAATTTAGGACAATGAAAGTTGGCACTCCAAATGTTGCGACAGACAAACTAGATAGTTCAAAAAGTTATGTAACAGCAAGTGGGAAGATTCTACGTAAAACAAGTATGGATGAACTTCCACAAATAATTAATATTATTAAAGGGGATATGGTGCTTGTAGGGCCAAGACCTGCTTTATATAATCAGTATGAACTTAAGGAGCTACGGACAAAGGTAGGCGTTCATACACTGCTCCCAGGAATTACTGGGTGGGCTCAAATCAATGGCCGAGATAATAATGATGATCATGAAAAAACAAGGCATGACGCTTATTATCTTAACAATAAGTCACTTAAGTTAGATGCATTAATAATATTTAGAACTGTATTTAAGGTTCTAAGAGCAGAAGGTATTCTTGAAGGTTCAATAATCAAGGCAAGAGATGAAGAAATAAGCCAAGAAAGAAGCCAAGCGAGCAGTCATGAAGATTTATCAGTCTAAATATGAGGTGATATAAAATGAGTGATTTGTTAATAATAGGTGCTGGTGGACATGGTAGAGTGGTGCTAGAGACTGCGGAAATTGAAGGTAGATGGGACAATATAAACTTTCTAGATGATAGAACTGATGTAGATATGGTTTTGGATCATAAGATTATTGGTAAGATGGATGATTATAAAAGATTTTCTGGGAAATATGAGTACGCTATTGTATGCATTGGGGACAATGAGAAGAGATTAGAATTGATTAAAGAAATATTGAAGGTTGGGTATAAAGTTCCTGTGATTATTCATCCTAAGGCATTTGTGAGTAAATATAGTGATGTTGGATATGGTAGTGTTATACTTGCGGGGGTTGTTATTAATACAGGGGCGAAGATAGGTATGGGATGCATTATTAACATTAACAGTTGCGTCGATCATGATTGTGTAGTTGGGGATGGAACCCATGTGTGTAGTGGAGCGGTTGTTAGGAGCATGTGTAAGGTAGGTGGGTTATCTTATATTGGTGCTGGAGCGGTTGTTAAGAGTGGGACGGATTTGAGTGAAAAGTATATATTGGCGGATGGTGAGATTGTATAATTTGGTATCGGAAAATTAGTGCATAGTATATGATGGAGATTTAGAAAGTATAAAAATAGAGGTTACCAAAATTATTTTTTTAGATTTAACACACTATAGAGGTGTAAGTATAATTTTTTTAGAAGTAATTATGATAAAGGCTCTATTTTGATTGTGATAATAATTGTATTTATAATATTGAGATTTTATCTGTTATAGAAATACCAGTATACAGTAAATATATAAAGGTGGTCAAAAAACGGTTTGCAATGTTAACTGTGTGTAATGAAAAGGAATGTATTAGATGCATTTGGAAACTGACAAAATAGAATATACTAAGTGAGTTTTTGAAGAATTTATAAATGAATATGGAAAGAATGTATTTCTAGGGCGTGGAAAACATAATAATTAGACAAATATTCTATGTTTTGTACATATAGATTTAAAAAAATTTATCTGCATTGCATCATAGCTTGTAAGTTAATGAAAGAACAAAACAAGTTGAAACATTGATTTACAAGCCTTTCGAAAACTTAAATGTTTGAATGATAACCTTAAGTATGATTTGATATTTTTAGTGCAGCTTATCCATTTAGAGGATGGTATAAGAATAGAAATTAAGGAGTACCTTGAAAACACAAGGTATGATATATAAATATAGACAGGAGCTTATGATTAAATGAAAATATTAGTTGTTTGTCAGTATTACTATCCAGAACAATTTAGAATAAATGATATATGTGAACAATTGGTGTTAGATGGACATGCAGTGACTGTACTGACAGGTTTACCAAACTACCAAATTGGTAAGGTACCAGATGAATACCGATGGGGGAAAAAGCGAAAAGAGAAAATTAACGGAGTTAAAGTATTACGTTGTTTTGAGATAGGCAGAAAGAGTGGCGCAGTTGGAATGGCATTGAATTATGTGAGTTATATGCTATCAGCCTCTATAAAGGCATTGTTTATAAAAAAAGATTTTGATATTATTTTTGTTTATCAACTATCTCCTGTGACCATGACACTGCCAGGTGTTATTATGAAAAAGCGTTCTAACAAGCCTTTATACTTATACTGTTGTGATATTTGGCCTGAGTCTATAAAAAATATATTATCAAACGAAAACAATTTTATGTATAAGGCAGTAAAGAAATTTAGCAAATATCTTTATTCTAATTGTGATGCTATTACTGTGACATCAAAACCTTTTATTGAATATTTCAATAAAGAACACTCAATTACAATTGATAGGATTTCATATATTCCACAGCATGCAGAAGATATTTATTTGAAAATGGATTTTACACCTGTTGATGATATAACTGATTTCGTCTTTATGGGAAACATAGGAATAGCTCAAGATATAGAATGCATTCTGGATGCTGCTGAAAATATTAAGTATATTCCTAAGTTTAAAATACATTTTGTGGGTGATGGATCTTATTTGGAAAAGAGTAAGAAACTTGTTCAGAAAAAAGGGCTTAATGATATAGTGATTTTCCATGGTCGGCATCAATTAGAAGATATGCCGAATTTTTATAGGTTGGCGGATGCATGTCTTCTTACATTAAAGGCAGATAATTTAATAGGTTTAACAATGCCTTCAAAATTGCAGGGTTATATGGCTGCAGGAAAAACTGTAATTGGATCAATTAATGGTGCGGCCAAAGAAGTAATTGAGGAATCCCAATGTGGTATATGTGTCGGTGCAAGTGATTCAAAGGCATTAGCAGAGGCTATGAAAGATTTTATTGAAAATCCTTATAAGTATAAAGAGTGCGGTGAAAATGGTAGAAGATATTTTATAAATCAATTTACAAAACAAAAATATATGGAAGCGCTTGAAAAAAAATTAAATAAATTAGTGGAGGGTTAAGGAATATGTTTGAAAATAAAACGTTATTAATAACAGGAGGTACAGGTTCTTTTGGGAATGCTGTAATGAAAAGATTTTTAGATACCGAAATTAAAGAAATTCGTATATTCTCTAGAGATGAAAAAAAACAAGACGATATGCGAAAACTATATAATAATGATAAAATTAAGTTTTACATAGGGAATGTAAGGGACTTAGCCTCTGTAAAAAATGCGATGTATGGTGTAGATTATATATTTCATGCGGCAGCTTTAAAACAGGTTCCATCCTGCGAATTTTTCCCATTAGAAGCTGTAAAGACAAATGTGCTTGGCACAGATAATGTATTAACTGTTGCTATTGAAAGTGGAGTTAAAAAGGTTATTTGTTTATCTACAGATAAGGCAGCTTATCCGATAAACGCTATGGGAATTTCAAAAGCAATGATGGAAAAGGTATTTGTAGCTAAATCTAAAACAGTATCACCAGACAGAACAGTGATTTGTGGTACAAGATATGGAAATGTTATGGCATCTCGTGGTTCTGTAATTCCTTTATTTGTTGAGCAAATTAAAAGTGGAAAACCACTAACTGTAACTAATCCGGATATGACAAGATTCCTTATGAGTCTTGATGAGGCTGTGGAGCTTGTGGTATTTGCCTTTGAAAATGGTGAATCAGGAGATATTATGGTTCAAAAATCACCTGCCAGCACCATAAGAGATTTAGCACAGGCAGTAAAAGAAATTTTCCATGCAGATAATGAAATAAAAATAATAGGCACTCGCCATGGTGAAAAGTTATATGAAACACTATTAACCAAGGAAGAATATCTTCATGCAGAAGATATAGGAAACTTTTTTAGAGTTCCTGCTGATAAGAGAGATTTAAATTATGAAAAGTATTTTGAAATAGGAAATGAAGAATTATCTATTGAAAAAGAATATAATTCTCATAATACTGAAATTTTAACTGTAGAGCAAATTAAAGAAAAGTTATTGGAACTGGAATATATAAAAGAGGAGTTAAGGTTAATGAAGTCCACAAATGAAGTTGCTGTTACTAAAGAAGAATAAAAGACATGGAAGGCGGGAATGAATAATGAAATTTTTAGTATTAGGTGCAACAGGAATGGCGGGGCATACTATTTCTATATACTTGAATGAACAGGGACACTACGTAACAACATTTACAAGAAGACCTTTTAAGTTTTGTAGAAA
>ERZ1463037.94-NODE-94-length-13545-cov-6.228169_pt1 | contig 13545 bp, 15 predicted proteins | sample MGYA00564484_ERZ1463037 | MGnify/ENA primary metagenome ERZ1463037 (study PRJEB39244, sample SAMEA3635151) | Helicobacter pylori | study: EMG produced TPA metagenomics assembly of PRJEB11511 data set (Assembly of a 5300-year-old Helicobacter pylori... | reverse complement strand
GACTGGAGTTCAGACGTGTGCTCTTCCGATCTTGCTATAAAATATAACCGAACTTAGCGCTAATGGAGATACTAGTATAGTAACAACATATGATACTGACTGTATATTAATATCATATGTTAAATTTATTACCGTGATTACTGTTATTAGTGAGATTAGTATAATTGGTATAAAAGCATATATTAGGGTGAATCCAATAGCTATTCCCCAATTACCACTTAACTGTCTCTTTGCTTGCGCTTTGTAATCTGGTTGAATTCTTTCTGGCGTATCATTTTCCATATTTAAGTGCCTCCTATTTTTTATTTGAATGTTTTTCCTTATAATGCTTAATGGCACTTTTGCTTAAATTTTAAAATATCAGAGCTTAATATTAACTATTTAATTTTAATTTTTCTTCCAGCGTACTTTATTTACACACTACCCTATGAAAACCAACAATGCAATATGTTTTGCGTTAAATATCGTTTTTCGCTCATAAACGGAAGTTGTTATTGCTGGATTTATGGATAAATTGAGTTATATGACTAAATACTTATTTATTGGGAAAATTAATAATATATATTTAATTAAAGAAAACACTTTAGGAGGTTTAAATGAAAAATGAAGCTATTTCAGAAAGACAAGGCATTATCTTGATAATACTTTTTCTACTTGGGAATTCTCTTTTAGTGGGCTCTGGAAATCCTGCAAACAAAGACGCCTGGCTTGCAATTATTATTGCTATTTTATGGTCGATTATACTATTTCTTATCTTTTCTAGAATTTTATCTTTATATCCAGGAAAAGATTTATTTGATATACTCCCAATCGTTATGGGAAAGTTTCTAGGGAAAATAATGAGCATACTAATGATTTGGTTTACCTTTCATACTGGGCTCTTAATTATTAGAATTATATCAGAATTTACCAATATTTTAGTATTCGCTAATACACCATTAGTAATACCAATGATTTTTTTTACTATATTACTTATATGGAGTCTAAATGCAGGTATTGAAGTCTTAGGCCGATGGGCTGAATTCTTCAGTTTTATTGTAATTCTAACAGTTTTAATTGTGCCGGTATTATCAATTACACAAATGGATATTAACAGATTAAAGCCAATACTAGATAATGGTTTATCACCACTTCTAAATGGTGCTTTCTCGAGCTTTTCCTTTCCCTTTGGTGAAGTTGTAATTTTTACAATGGTATTTTCAAATATATCAAAAATTAAAAACTACAAAAAAACATTTATGGTAAGCCTATTTGTAGGAGGAGGACTTATAGTTTTAACAGTTTTAAGAAACATTTTAGTACTAGGCAGTGAATCCGTCTCTAGTTTATATTTCGGCTCTAGCATGGCAGTAAGTCTTATTAGCCTTGGTTTTCTTCAAAGACTTGAGCTTACAGTAATTATTGTATTTTTAGTTTGTATATTTGTTAAAGTAAGTATATGTACTTTTGCAGTTTGCAACGGAATTTCAAAAGTTTTTGGGTTTGATGATTACAAATTTATTGTAACACCTATAGTTCTTTTAATGTTAAACATCTCCTTTTTTATTTACAAAACCACCATGGAAATGGCATTTTTCACTTATAATATATGGCAATATTATGCCTTCCCTTTTGAAGTTATAATACCTTTAGTTGTTTTTATTGTAGCAGAGATTAAGAGTAGACGTTCTACCTTTAATTTTTTTAAATACCCTAATAAATAAATCTAAGGCTTTATTTAACAAATATAAACCCAAAAATACCACCCGATAAACGAGTGGTACTCTACTCACAAATTAAATTTCACCATCTATCCTTACCCTTTATTTTTTCAATAAACTCCATTACATGTACAATAAAAGTTCTTACAAAGCCTCCATTATAATTCAGAAACTAATACTCCGAAATATTTAAATTATATTTTTTGGCCAATCGAAGAAGTTCTTTTTCATTTGGACTATTTTTCGTAAGAATTAGAGACATAATTTTTGATGTACCTACCTTTTTTAATAAATCTTGTCTTAATTTTTCATAATTCATTGTTTTCACCCTCCTACTTATTCTTTTCTATAGTTTTTATATTCTATAGTATTAATAAAATCTCGAGTAAAATAAACGTTTTTATTTTTATGTCACTATATATATTCTATATTAACTTCCCTTTCCCCTCTAATAGGTCAAAATTTATACAATAACCTTACAAAACAAGACATAAAACATAAATTAAGCAGCCAATTTATAGTTTTATCTATAAATTGGCTGCTATGATATAGTATTATATATTCTAAGTTCCTATAATGGAACTTCTGCAACTTTCGGCCTTGTTTTGATCCTTTTAAGTTGTTTTTCAAGTTGTTTTTCAGCATCAAGCCTTATAAGGTTTTCAATTTTGACTTCCATGAATTTGTCTTTCATTTGCTCATTTGACATATTTTTTATATAAACATTCATATATATACGCCATCCTCTCAGGTCCACTGTTATCATTTCATGTGATATAACTCTTAAATATCTACTTTAAACCTTTCTTTTATTGATTAATATTTTATTCAAATACTTTAATATACATTGCCTTAATTTCTTTGATTAATGGGTATCTTGGATTAGCACCTGTACACTGATCATCAAAGGCTAGTTCACACATTTCATCGAGTGTTTCATAAAAGTCTTCTTTTTTAACCCCTGCCGCACTTATTGACTTAGGAATATTAACTTGATCTTTTAATACTTGGATAGCTTTAATTAATAAATCTACCTTTTCGTCATCTGTTTTTCCACCTAAGTTTAGTGCTTCTGATACCATTGCATATTTTCTCTTAGCATTCGGATATTCATATTGAGGGAAAGTACCTTGTTTTCTTGGGTTATCTACAGCATTATATTTTATAACTTCATTAATTAATAATGCATTAGCAATACCATGTGCTACATGATGTTTTGATCCTAATTTATGTGCCATTGAATGACACACTCCTAGGAATGCATTACCAAATGCCATACCAGCCATTGCTGAAGCATGAGCCATTCCTTCTCTTGCTTTTATGTTTGTTTGACCTTCATTATATGCGAGTGGTAAATTCTTAAATATTTCTTTTATAGCTTCTAGTGCTAATCCATCAGTAAATGGTGAAGCCATAACTGATACATAAGATTCTAACCCATGAGTTAACGCATCTATACCTGAAGCTGCAGTTAATCCTCTTGGCATATTTGTCATAAGCTCTGCATCTATTATAGCCATATTGGGAAGCAATTCATAATCAGCTAAAGGATATTTAGCTCCTGTTTTCTCATCAGTAATTACTGCAAATGGAGTGACTTCTGAACCAGTACCTGCTGTAGTTGGCACTGCAACCATATAACATTTTGAGCCCATGACAGGGAATGTATAAACTCTTTTTCTAATATCCATAAATCTCATAGCTAAATCCTCGAATTTTACTTCTGGGTGTTCATATAATACCCACATGATTTTAGCTGCATCAATTGGTGATCCTCCACCAATTGACATAATTGTATCTGGTTTAAATCCATTTAATTGTTCAACACCTGCTCTTGCTGTATCAAGGGTTGGATCTGGTAACACATCTGAGAATACCTTAAACTCTATTCCAAGTTCTGTTAAAACTCTTGTAGCTCTATGCACAATTCCAAGATCAACAAGAATCTGGTCAGTCACTATAAATACTTTCTTTTTGCCCAATACCTTTAATTCTTGAATCGCTTTCTCGATGCAACCATATTTAAAATAAACTCTTGATGGAACTTTAAACCAAAGCATATTTTCTCTCCTCTGCGCTAAATTCTTAATATTCAATAGCTGTTTAATCCCAACATTTTCTGAAACAGAATTCCCACCCCATGATCCACAACCAAGTGTTAATGAAGGAGTAGTCTTAAAGTTGAATATATCACCTATTCCACCTTGAGAGGATGGCATGTTGATCATAATTCTTCCTGTTCTCATAAGCGAACTAAACTTGGCTATTCTATCTTTAGACTTAGTTCTATGAGTCCATAATACGCTGCTGTGACCATAACCTCCAAGTACAACAAGTCTTTCCGCTTTAGCTAGTGCTTCTTCAAAAGTTTTAACCTTATACATACCAAGTACCGTAGATAATTTTTCATGTGAAAATTCTTCTTCAAGCTCTACGGATTCAATTTCACCTATAAGAACTTTTGTTTCTTCAGGAAGTTTAATTCCTCCAAGTGCTGCTATTGTTGAAGCCGATCTACCTACCTGCTTCGGATTTAATCTACCATCAACTAATATTACTTTTCTTATTTTTTCTGTTTCGTCTGATGTAAGGAAATAAGCTCCTCTTTTAATAAATTCTTTTCTAACTTCATCATAAATACTCTCCATAACGATTACAGTCTGCTCAGACGCGCATATTGTTCCATAATCAAAGTTCTTAGAAAGTAAAATTGAACTTACAGCCATTTTAATATCAGCTGTGTCATCAATAATTGCTGGTGTATTTCCTGAACCAACGCCAACAGCTGGTTTTCCTGATGAATAAGCAGCTTGAACCATTCCTGGCCCACCTGTTGCAAGTATTAAATCTGCTGATTTCATAACAAGCCCTGAAAGTTCTATGGAAGGCTCATCTACCCATGCAATTATATCTTTTGGTGCACCTGCTGCTACTGCTGCATCTCTTACTACTTTAATTGCTGCAATGGTACATTTTTTAGCTCCTGGATGTGGAGAGAAAACGATTCCATTTCGTGTTTTTAAAGCTATAAGAGCTTTGAATATTCCTGTAGATGTTGGATTTGTAGTTGGTACAACTGCAGCTAGTACTCCAATTGGTTCATAAATTTTAGATATACCACCTGCTTCATCATTTTCGAAAACTCCAACAGTTTGTGAATCTTTATAACAATTATATATATATTCAGAAGCAAAATGATTTTTTATAACTTTATCTTCTACAAGTCCCATTCCTGTTTCTTCAACAGCTATTTTGGCTAGTGGAATTCTTTGGTCATTTGCTGCTATAGCTGCTGCTTTAAATATTTGATCTACTTGTTTTTGTGTGAATGTTGAATACTTCTTTTGTGCTGCTCTAACCTGCGCCATTCGTATATCTAATTCCTGCGCATTTGTAACTCTCTGGGTAGTTGTCTTCTCCGGTACTTTATTATTTACCACTTTCATAAGACCACCTCATTCGTAAAATTTAGTTGCTTTAAATATTTTACTCAACTATAAACTTATATAGAGCAAAAATCATGCCAACAATATATATAACGTTTTCATTGGCATAAGCAAGTTTACTTAGGCGGTGTTGTATATTATTTATACTATTTTACTTATTTTAGTGTATTAATTTTAAACATTGTATAATTTTAATACAGTCCATTATTTTATATGATTATGTTATTTGGACTTTATCTAGTTATATTGTACCTTTTTATTTTAGAATACAAAGTTGCTCTAGTTATTCCTAAATCTTTTGCTGTTTTTGTCATATTACATTCATTGTGATCCATTGCTTTTATTATTTCATTCCTTTCGAGTTCTGCTAAAGTATAAATTTTTTCATTTTCTACACTTAATATTTTATTTGAATAGTCCTTATTTATAGATTTGTTTTTTTCATCATCGCCAAAAACCATTGTACTTTCACCATTCAAATTTACTATATTTTCAATGCAATTTTCTAATTCTCTTATGTTTCCTGGCCAATTATAATTTAGCATTTTTTCATATATACCTGCGCTCATAATTGTAAGTTTCTTGTTTAATTTATTAGCTTTTATCTTCAAAAGATGATCAATAAGAATCGGTAAATCTCCTTTTCTTTCTATAAGTGATGGGATTTTTATTGGAATAACGCTTAACCTATAATATAAGTCCTCTCTAAATCTTCCTTTTTCAACTTCTTTTTTTAAATCCTTATATGTTGCAGCTATAATTCTTACATCCACAGGAATTATTTTATCTCCTCCGACTCTAGTTATATAGCCTTCTTGCAGAACTCTTAAAAGATTAACTTGCATATCAAGCGGCATCTCACCTATTTCATCTAAGAAAAGTGTCCCACCACTTGAAAGTTCAAACTTACCTGCACATCCTCCTCTTCTAGCTCCTGTAAAAGAACCCTCCTCATAACCAAATAGTTCACTTTCTATAAGATTTTTAGATATAGCTCCGCAATTAATAGCTATAAATGTTTTATTGCTTCTATCTCCGTAATTATGTATAGATTGAGCCAAAAGTTCTTTCCCAGTTCCACTTTCACCTTGAATAAGGACAGTAGATGGGGAAGAACTTATTATCTTCGCATATTCTATTACTTTTTTAATTTCATGGCTGTCACCAACAATATCCTCAAAATTATAAACTGCTCTACCACTACTATATTTATTCGCAGATTTAATTACCTTTTTTATTGCAGTAAACACAACAACCAAGCCTTTAACTTCGTTATCAATTTCTATTGGATTTGCAGACACATTGTATCTAGTTTTTGTAGTTTCATTGCTTAAAGTTACCTCTATATTATTATAAACATTTCCTTTTATAATCTTTTCAAATATATTTATCCAATCTGGTAAGATAGTATCTACTTTTTTACCAATTATATCTTCTTCTTTAATACGTAAAATACTACAAGCTTCTTTATTAATAGTTTTTAAAATTCCATCTTTATTTATAACATAAATGCCCAAATAAATAGAATCTACTACTGTATTCATATATTGATAAGTTTCTAGCAGTCTATTATTTATATATTCAACATTTATTTGATTTTCAATGCATTTTACAGCCGAAACTATAAGGCCCAGTGTATGTTTTTGAACTTTTTCTCTACCACCAGTTAAATTAAGTAATCCAATTATAGTTCCATCTACATCATGAATTGGTGCTGCAGAGCAAGTCCATCTTTGATATGCGACAATAAAATGTTCTTTTTCAGAAATTTGAATAGGATTTTGTTCTTTTATAGCAATACCCATTGCAGTTGTTCCTATACTATTTTCTGACATATAAGCTCCGACTACCATATTCAAACTTTGTGCTTCCTCTACCACATCTTCATCGCCTATTATTTTTAAAATGCAACATTCATTATCAAGTAAAACTATAAAGAAACCTGATCCCTTTAGAAATTCATATAAGGTTACCATAAACCTAGAAGCTACATTTAAAAGCTTTCTATTTTTATTAATGTTATCTTTGCGTCCTTCTAGTTTTAGCATTTTTCGAGGAAATATTGTTCCTTTTTCAATACCATAATCTACCGATCGCGCATGTGATCTTTTTATTATATCTAATTGATTTTTTAAAACTTCTGGTGTTAAAATTTGTTTTCCAATTTCAATCTCCAATTTTAATACCTCCTCGTCTAATACAAGTATATTACTTTTTAAAGCTATATACAGTGATTATCAACAAGTTAATAAAACTTTTTCATTTATCGAATATATTGAAGATATATTGGAAAATAACTCTAAAATAAGTCTACACTCCTTTACCATAATATTTTAATTAAGGATTGTAGACTTATTATGTCAAATTTTTTTATAGAAGTCATATCAAAGCTAATCATTTACCAATTCTTACGCCAACGCCTTTAATACCAAAGGATGAGCCCAAAACATTTCCGAAGTTCTTACCACAAGCAATTATCCTTTTATTACTTTTAATTAATTCACTTTTATCTATTGCAACTATTATTCTTAATTTTTTCATATACATTTTAACCTCACCTTATATATAATGGCAGCATCTTATACTTTAGCTTCTAATAAACAGACTGAATTATTTGTTAGCCTTCATAAAATTTAAATTTATGTAAATCTTTATCTTATAATATAACTATATTATAACTATTATGTCAATCTTTTTAGAAAACTATTTTTTTATTATCGTAAATTATAGATAATTATATATTTTTATACATTTTTGTAAAACATTTAATTAATTTTGTGGACTTTATTTCAAGATTTTGTTGGAAACATAGATGAAGTTGTATCCATAAATATCAAAGGCGAGGAATATATAGAACCTATTGTTGCTTCAAGTTTTAAATTAGAAGAAAAATCAGCAGTAGTTATTGATCAAATGGAACTTTTTTAAAAGACTAAAAAAAATCGAGTAGTCAGTTTAAATAGACCGGCTACTCGATTTTTATAATATTAGATATAAGTTACCTCTAATGGATTTCTGTCCACTAACTTCTTATATGTATATTTAGGATAACCAACCATAACAGCAGCTGTTATCGTTTTTCCTTCTGGTATATTAAATAATTTAAGCATTGGTGAACCCTTCATGGCTGCGCAATACTCAAAAAAACCTGCCCAACAAGTTCCAAGTCCTAGTGAAGGAGCAAATAATTCTAGATAAGTCAAACATGAAATAGAATTACCTCTTCCATTTGAGTAACCTTTGTCCGCAGTAGCCATAATTAAATTTGGAGCACCACGAAGAATCGTATCAACGCCGTCTTCCCTATACATTCTAATTAAACCTTTTAATGAATCCTTTAGTGGAGATTTTTCTATCATTCGAATAGTAAGTTCAACAGCTTTTTCAACTACTTTTCTGTCCTCAACTACAATAAAAGATATACCTTGACTATTACTTCCAGTCGGAGCTAACCTTGCAATATCAACTAATTTTGTTAATTCTTCTCTTGATACAGATTTTTCTTTATAACTTCTTATAGAACGACGCGCCCTTAGAAAATGTTCAGCTTGTTCTGCATTCAATTTAGGAAAATCTTTTGCATCAATTTGCTCTGCTACTGGTGTTTTTTTATTATCTATAGCGTCCTTTGGGCATACAGCAACACAATGTCCACAGGCAATACAATTGCTGTTTTCTACTTCTTCTGGGCCCTTTTCTCCCATTTTTAGAACATACGATGGACATTCCTTAATACATTGTCCACATTTAATACATCTTTCTTCATTTACAGTTATAAGATCCATTTTATTCATCCCCTCTAAATTCATTTTACTAATTTTTCAATATCCTTTAATGTTTTTAATAATTCTTTTATTCTTTCTTTTCCAATACCATCCTCAATTGTGCTTTGTGCTTTTTTTAATATTGGTATTGCTTCCTCAAGAGTTTTTACTCCCTTATCAGTTATAGTTATGCACTTTTTTCTAGAGTCCTGCTCTTCTTTCTTAATATCAATATAACCACTCTTTCTAAGTAACTCAACATTTCTTGTTACAGTACTTTGATCCATGAGTAAAATGTTACCAAGACTCGTAACAGAAATATTTTTGTTATAAGAAATATCCAGAAGCAACAAACATTGAGTACTCCGAAGTCCAGTTGGTTGAAGCATTTTGTCATAAAATTGAGTTATTGTACGGGTGGTTTTTCTTAAGTTCCCACAAGTACAACTTTGCGAATATTTGTTATCACATGAACTTAAGCTACACATAAATTCAACTCCAGTACTATATATGTATATACATATAATATAGTGAAGTTTTATTTATGTCAAGTTTATATTAATATTTGTCATATTTATAAGTATAATTGTCATTATCAATATTATCATTTAAGTTATAGGAAAATAGAAAAACGGATGTGAATTATCACACCCGTTTTTCTAAGATCCTAATTAATAACTCTACTTTTCACATACACAGCATAACCAATTTCTATCTTCCATTAAATCTATTTTTATATTATTGTACCCTGCTTTTTCTAATATTAGTTTTAATTCTTCAGGCGTATGTATTTCCATATCCGATATTGCAACGAATTCATCATTTCTTTCTTTAAAGTTTTCACTAGAATACATTTCACATATTATAACAAGTTTTCCTGATGGTTTTAAAACTCTTTTTACCTCTTTAAAATTTTCAATAAGATTAGGCCAAAAATAAATAGTTTCTACTGCGGATATAACATCAAATTTATCATTTTCAAATGGAATTTTTTCTACACTTGCATGAAGAATTTCTACGCTGCCATCTTCTATAAATTTTTCATTATAATCTTTTGACCATTTTACACAATCGGTTGAATAATCTATACCAAATGTTTTACCCTTCGCTGCTATAGAAGCCATTCTATTTACTGTTCTACCACCACCACAGCCTATATCTAGTATAACATCATTTTTTTTAATATTTATTTTCTCAAATCCCCAATTAGTTAATTCAAAGTGTGATATATTCATGTCTTCGGCTATAGCTTTTCCTATTTCGCCATTTGGCTTTTTACATTGATTTAATCTTTTCGCAATTTCACTCATAATGTTCCACCGTCCTTAATTTTCTTTTGGTGCCACTTATGTGGCAAGTGGCACTCATTAACTTTGATTCTATAATGATAATGATAATCAATTGCATGTTAGTACATTATAATCTATTTTTGTTCATATTACAATTTTTAATATAAATCACATAAACTTAATATAATTACCTCATAGACAATCTTAGGTGCCACCCACATGGCAAGTGTCATCTAAATTTTTTTCATTGGTATACATTTACGGTAAGTGTATAATGTAACATATAATCACAAATAAGTTTTTTATAGTATGGTTATATAATTTACGAAAAGAGATGAAAATATGAAAAAATTTTTAAAAAAGTTAAGAAAGCACCAAAAAATAACAATATTTATTATAATTATTTTAATATTGCTAAGAGCATTTTTTGAGTATGCAATTAAACGTAAGGGATTATACCTCATGCATGATTATATGTACAATATCTTAAATTACATTATACTAGTATTAGCATTATTAGTATATTTTAAAAATGAAAAAGTTAGATGGACATATCTCGGTGTTTTACTGCTTTTAATAATAATGAACACCTTTGGAATTTATAAAAGCATAAGTAACATACAATTCCAATCTAATTTTAGCCATGCCCAAAATTCATTCATAATAAGGGAGACAAAAGATGAGCCCGAGTTTAGCATCATATATATACCAGCACATAAAATATTTATGAGGTTAGATGATAAGATAAAGGTAACAAATGGGTATAAGCCATTTTCAAATAAAGGATATGAAGTAGTTTGGCTTAACGATGATAAAGCTCTTATTAAATACCTAAATGGAACAAATCATATATCAAAAGGAGATATTCTAAACTTCTCGAAAACCAATGGTCCATATTCAAATGTTTTAGCAAATTTAAGTGGGACTTGGATCGATAAAAACAATAATAAAAATACTATAAATATTGCAGGCGTGCAAATCACTTATAAAGCTAAAAATAATATTTATTGGTATTCATCAAGTATGTCAGGTGAACAAGGTAATTATGGCTCTATTTTATATGGTAATAGTGATACTCCTAGTATATACATTTTAATGAATGCAAATAACACAATAACTGTGGGGTATACTGCACTCAATAATAATGAACAAAGTATTTATACTAAATAAAAATAAACCTTCAGGTGCCACCCACGTGGCAAGTGGCATCTATATCATTATAAATTCCACAAGTTTTATATATGCGTAGTCACACCTAGAATATAGGAAATAATCCAAATAACCCATGCAAATGCACTAAATTTATAAAACTTGTTAAGTAAATTTTTGTATTTTTTTAATATAAGTACTGAACCAATTGTATTCGCTAACATAAGTAATAAAGCAATAAATCCTAATATATCATGAATTCCTGCCTTTACTATGCCCCCACCAAGTTCATACATTATTAAAGTTCCTACTATATCACATGTTAAACCTATAAAAAACATAACAACATGCCATGAGCGCAACACTTCTTCTTTGACTTCATTTAAAATAGAAATAGTATAAAAAACCAATGCTAAATTTACTAAAATTATCGAGATAACTAACATTTTTCACCTCTTTTAAGAATTATCCTTCGATTATAAACTATTTTGCAATTTTCCCTTTAGCTTCATATTCTTTTTTAAGATAGCTAAACATAGCAGCAGTATTAGCAGCATCTTGTGGAATATCATTATAAGTCATGGCATTAAATTTAATTTTCCCATCATCATACATTTGATATTGAATTTTCACGACTACAAGTTTCTTATTATATAAAACATTGCCACTGATAGTAACATATTTATTACCATTTTCAGCTGGATCATATATTTCCCAAACCGTATCTGTTATACCAGTATCAATAAGATCACCTAGTATTACACCCTTTTCAATAGGAGTTTTTCTTACAGCTATAACTTCAGGTGATTCCTTAATATTGCTAATAACGCTTTTCACTTGTTGCTTTGTTGTTAACTCGCAACCATTTATAAAAATGGCTCCAATTAACGCCACGAGGAGCAGCGATATTTGTTTTAAAACAATTGCTTTGGTTTTCATGGTTTAATCTCCTTATAAAAAAGCCACCCACATGCCAAGCGGCAAAAAAGTATATCGTTAAATTTCGTATCTATTTTTCACTTACTTAAAGTTTACCATAAAAAACAATATTATCAAATGAATAATATTGTACCTATTTAAGCATCATACCTGAAAAATAGCAAAAAAATATAGTAGATTACAAATAATATATTTTTCCAGTGTAATTTATTTTTGAATTTTGCTCATATTCCTCATAATCAATATATGCACCCTTAAACTCTAGTACATTTTCCTGTATACCAAAGCCCTCTATACTTATTGTTTCTATTTCTTTATTCTCATTAATGCATGTAGCCAATGTATAATAAAAGTCCTCTTCCTCGTTATATATAATTGCTGTATCTAATATTATAAACCTTGCTTTTCTTATAATATTTCTATCTTCGTCTGTGATTTCCACAAACTCAATATCCTCTACAACATTATTCCCTGTGTCCTCAAATAAACTCATACCTGCTACCCCTCCTACTTTTAATTATATTTTCAAACTAAAGCATTAATTTTTTAACTTATAGTAAAATTAACAACTATTATATACTATTCATAAATGATTGATTATGTTACAAATATATTATTGAAGAGATATCTTATGACAATAGACCAACAACAGTATAAACAAGTACATTCATAAAATTTAAGCTTCCAACTTTTATAAGTGGAAGCTTTAAAATAATTATCTAATGTATTTTATATTCCATTTTTTTATTATTGTTTTAAATTATTTTCCATAGTTTTTAATATATCTCTATAATCATATACTGCAATCACTGTTTTATTTTCTACAAGTTCCTTATTTATTTTTCCATCATAATGCTCATATTCAATTACGCTTAATTCTAATTTCTTTAATGTAGCCTCTATCGTTTTGTTTACTTTTATATGATTTCCCATTTACATTCTCTCCTTATTAAGTTATTTAAAAAGAATAGGCTAATGATACTATTCTATAAATATATGCGAAAACCTCTAAACGTTTACACATTTTCTTATAATTTTGAAATATAGTCATATTTTTCTTCATAAATTTAGCTAATGTAAAGTATTCTAGATTAAAGGTAAGAAATCATATTTTAATTAAAAAAAAGAAGCCAGCAACTTAGTTGCCAACCTCTAAATTTTATAAATACTTTTCCAACTCCGAATTTACTATGTTTTCTAAAATATTTTTTATATAAGCTGTTTAATTATAATAATCACTACCTATAAGATCGGAAGA
>ERZ1463037.93-NODE-93-length-13678-cov-6.398003_pt1 | contig 13678 bp, 15 predicted proteins | sample MGYA00564484_ERZ1463037 | MGnify/ENA primary metagenome ERZ1463037 (study PRJEB39244, sample SAMEA3635151) | Helicobacter pylori | study: EMG produced TPA metagenomics assembly of PRJEB11511 data set (Assembly of a 5300-year-old Helicobacter pylori... | reverse complement strand
TCCAATTATAGAAATTTTATTTCCTTTTGTTCTCATATAAAAACGTCCCTTCTTTAGTTAATAGTATATAAATATTATATACTAATTAATAGCTATTATCAACATTCTCAATAAATGGTAAATTCTATTTTAGTCTTCTGTTTATGTATGAATAATGACATTTAAGGAATTTAGTGTTGAATTGTAATTGTATACTATATATAATTGTAGTATCAAATTTTGAAACCAAGTAGATTTATTTGCTTGGTTTTATTTAAGGAGAGATTACATTGAAAAAAATATTTGTAATAATCTTTTCAATTATTTCAATAAGTTCATTTTTTATATTGTTAAATATTCAAGATAAAAGTTTTAATTGGATGCAAGTTTATATAGTAATAATAATGTATTTTGCTTTAATTTTAATTATTTTTTATAAATTATTAGACACTTATAAAGAGTTTGGGATAAAGAAAATGCTTGGCTTTACAACCGTAGATATTTGGATAAAAGATATTACAAGCTTAATGATATTGCAATTAATAATAAATGTAATTATAGATATTTCGCTGTTTATTATTATGTTAAAGGGATATTCTAATTATTTAAATTCTTTTATACTTAAAGTTTGTATGAGCTTAATCATTCAATTAGTAATTTCATTTATATTTTTGTCTATCCCATATATATACATATCTAAAATTACCGTTTTTAATATGATAAAAAATAAAAAAAATATGAAAGCAATTGTGACTTTTAATAGTATTCTAAAGACTATATTGATAATTATTTTTATATTAGTTTCATCAATAGCATTAGATGAATATGATTCAATCCATTCATTTTATAATATGTCTTTTGAAAAATGGGAAAAAACAAAGGATTATGCATTTATAGGTGGTCTTAAAGCAAAAGACTATGAAGAACTCCAATCAGATGCATTTAATTTGAAATTGAAAAAATTATATCTTTATTTAAATGCTAAAGGCAGTATATTGGCAGATTTTAATGATTTTACTCAACAAAGCATGGAACTAAATAAAGATGCTGACATACCTAAGCTGGTTAAAGCATTTGCAACTATTAACCCTAATTATTTAATAAATAATAAATTTTATGATAGTAAAAATAAAAGAATAAATATTTTAGAATCAGAAAGAGACAGTATGATAATTATTCCACATAGATATATAAACTCAGAAAAAGAAATAAAAAATTTCTTCTCACATTTAGGAAAAGATATAAAAATAATATGGGGCAAAGATAATCAAAAGTTGTTTTCTTATGATATAGATGTAAACTCTAAATATGGAAATATGGTAACAGATCCACTTTTAATGGTAATAACAGAAAGTAATGGAGACTTGCATGATTATGCTAAGGTAGCAGGGGAAGAAGGGGCTCCATTTAAATTTAAAAGTAATAATAGAGATAATCCTAAAGGGACATTTAAAAATAAAGCTAAGGAATTAGGTATTTATAATAAATTAGTTAATGTCTATTCTGTATATGATGAAGTATCATTTGAAATTTATAAATTAAAACAAAAACTTTTTGTAATTTCAGTTGTAATGTTTTTGTGTGTAATAATAATTATTTTTATTATACTGCAAAATACATTTAATTATTTTGAAAAAAATAAACAATTATTATTTATTAAAACTTTTCATGGATATAAACATTATGATAAATACAGAGACTATTATTTGAAAATGTTATATTCATGGATTATAATAGCCATTTTTATAATCGCTAAAAATGGTGTTAAACCTGATAATAGTTGGAGTATTTTTATGGGGGTATTAGTTATGGAGATAATAATTTCAGACATAAGCATTAAAAAAATTGAAAAAAGGAATATTATTAAGGTTATAAAGAGGGGATAATATATGAATATTATAGAACTTAAGAAAGTCACAAAATGTTACGGAAAAAAAATGATATTAAATAAATTTAATTTAAGTGTTAGAAATGGTGAAATTATTGCTATAAGGGGAGTTAGTGGAAAAGGTAAAAGTACGTTGCTTAACATAATTGGATTAATAGAAGATTTCGATGATGGTGAATTAATTATCCATGGTGTTTCAGGATTAACTCCTACAAATAAAAAAACGCCAAAAATGATTCGTGAAAAAATAGGGTATTTATTTCAGAATTTTGCTTTAATAGATAGTGCTACTGTTGAGTATAACCTTAATATAGCTATGAAATATATTAAAATTAGTTCCGAGCAGAAACATAAAAAAGTAATTAAAGCTTTAGATGATGTTGGGCTACAAGGCTATGAAAAGAAAAAAGTATATGAGTTAAGTGGAGGTGAGCAACAAAGGGTTTCAATTGCAAGAATAATGGTAAAACCTTGCGATATTATTTTAGCTGATGAACCCACGGGATCCCTTGATGAAGAAAATAAAAATAAGATACTAGGTTTATTAAAATCGCTAAATGAACAGGGGAAAACTATAGTTATAGTTACCCATGATGAATCAGTAACCCACATTTGTACGAGAGTAAAAGTAATTTAGGGGGAAACATGAAATTTAAAACAAAAAACATGGTCACTAATATTTATTTAGTTGTATAATAATGGTATATTATGCATTAAACGATCTAGAAGAGTATTTTAACTTAATAAAGCATATATAATCAAAAATAAATATTTAAAGGAGATATGATGGGCAAAATAAGTAGCTTATTCAAGTTAACACCGTTTATAAAAAAACATAGGTTGGTTTTTATTGCAGGTATTATAGGCATGTTATTAGGCTCAATTATTGCTACCCCAATTCCATATATAATAGGAATTATTATGGATAAGGTGCTAATAGCGAAAAAGGGATATAATCAGCTCTATTATTATATTGGTATAATAGCTGTATTATATGTTTTGCGTTATTTTATTTCAATCTTTTCAAACTACATGTTTGTAAAGATTAACAATTTAGTGGTTAATGAGCTTAGATGTACTGTAATGGATAAAGTTATGGAACTACCTATGAGTTATCTTGCAAATACTGAGAAAGGATATGTGCAGAGTCGAATAGCGGAATGTAGCACTGTGGGTAGTATATTTTCACCATCTTATGTTGGCATAGTTTTAAGCTTAACAGATGCTGTACTTGCCTTGGTAACAATGTTTGCTATAAATTATAAACTATCTATAGTAATTCTTATTTTAACACCATTATTTTTCTTTTCATCTAAGATGTCCATGGGTAATTTCATGAAGAATACAAAAGAAATGCTAGAATATAATGCAACTCTAAATGGAGAGTGTTTTGAAATAATCAATGGAATTGAGGACATAAAAATACTTAATGGAAAAAACAATCATCTTAAAAAGTTTAATGATAAATTATCTAAGCTTGTAAAGAGTAGCTTAAAGCAAAGTAAATCTATGATTATATTTATGGGAAATATAACGTTTATTAATAATTTTGGATCTCTTTTGGTATTACTTATTGCAGGAATTTTGATTTTAAAGGGAGAATTTACAGTAGGATTATACACATCTTTTTCTTTATATATAACTAAGGTTTTTAGTAGCATTCAAGGAATAGGTACTATGGGGACTATGATAAAACCAGTATGTCTAAGTATTGAGAGGGTTTATGAACTTTTAGATATGGATGATGAAAATAGTGGTAAAGACAAAAACTTAAATGAAGAAATTAAGAGTATTAAACTTGAAAATGTAGCTTTTAAATATAAAAACAATACAAAAAATGTGCTGAATAATATAAATTTTGAAATAATTAAAGGCGAAAAAGTTCTTATTAAAGGGGAAAATGGTTCTGGTAAATCTACAATTATAAAATTACTGCTAGGTTTATATAATCCAGTAGAGGGAAGAATATTATGCAATAATATAGATATGTCTATGATTAACACCAAAAGTTTAAGGGAAAGAATAGGCATTGTATCTCAGAGTATATTTCTATTTAAGGGAACTGTTTTAGCTAATATATTGTATGGACAAACTAAAAAGAAACTTAAAGATGTGGAAGAACTTATAAAGAAATTAGGACTTCAGGAATATATTAATAGATTACCTAAAGCTTTGGACACTGAAATAACTCAAAACAATTCTGGAATTTCAGGTGGACAAGCACAGGTTATAGCTTTCATACGAGTTATTCTTTCTAATAAGGATGTAATAATTTTAGATGAACCAATTTCAAATGTAGATGTTGAAACAAGAGACCTAATTCTAGGTATTTTAAGGGACAAGGATTTTAATGGAACATTAATTGTTGTTTCTCACGTCATAGAAGGTATGGATTTTCTTAATAGAGTTATTGAAATATGATAATAATTTGAAAATTAATAATTTATAGGTTTAATATACATATTTATTTAATTAAAATACATATTGACAATTGAAACGATTTAGAATACAATAGTTTTAAATTAAAAACTGTGACGAGGAAAAGTAAATATTATGCTGTTCTAAGAGAGAGAAACTCATCGGCTGTAAAGTTTCTTGAACAAGCAATATTGAAAACCACCTCTGAGTTGATTACTGAACTTAAGTAAGTATTTCCGCTAGCCGGCGTTAATGGTGTTGAGTGATAGAAGTGTTTTTTTTATTATGCTTTTGTAATTTGGGTGGAATCGCGATAAAACTCGTCCCTTACTTTGGGGCGGGTTTATTATTTTTTGAAGGAGGAATATTTATGTTGAAAATTGTAATAAAAGATGGTACTGTAATAAATTCTAATGAAGAAGAAGGAAGAAGGGCACTTAGACACACCGCATCTCATATACTTGCTCAAGCAGTAAAGAGATTATATCCAAATGCTAAATTAGCTATCGGTCCTGCAATAGATAGTGGATTTTATTACGATTTTGATGTAGTAGAACCCTTTACGATGGATATACTCGAAAAAATAGAAGTAGAAATGAGAAAGATAGTTAAAGAAGACTTAAGATTAGAAAGATCAGTACTTTCTAGAAAAGAAGCTTTAAAAATCATGGAAGATAAGGGGGAAATCTATAAAATAGAACTTATTAATGATTTGCCAGAAGGCGAAGAATTAGTTTTTTTTAAGCAAGGAGATTTTATAGAACTTTGCGCAGGACCTCATGTCTTATCAACTTCAAAGGTAAAAGCTTTTAAACTATTATCAGTTGCAGGGGCTTACTTTCGAGGTAATGAAAAAAATAAAATGCTTCAAAGAATATATGGAACGGCATTTGCGAGGAAAAGTGAACTTGATGAACATTTGAATATGCTTGAAGAGGCAAAGAAAAGGGATCATAGAAAACTTGGGAAAGAGCTGAAGTTATTTGCTTTAATGGATGAGGGACCAGGTTTTCCATTCTTTTTACCCAATGGCGTAGTTTTAAAAAACAAGTTAATTGAGTACTGGAGAGAAATTCATAAAAAGGCTGGTTATGTTGAGATAGAAACTCCTATGATATTAAACAAAGAACTCTGGGAAACATCAGGGCATTGGTCTCACTATAAAGAAAATATGTATACTGTAAATATTGATAAAGAAGAATTTGCTATAAAACCAATGAATTGTCCAGGTGGAATGCTTGTATATAAATCAGAAACTCACTCCTATAGGGATTTACCAATAAGAGCTGGAGAACTAGGCAAGGTGCATCGTCATGAGCTATCTGGAGCTTTGCACGGCCTTATGAGAGTTAGAGCATTTACACAGGACGATGCTCATATATTCATGTTACCTGGCCAGATAAAAGATGAGATAAAAGGTGTTGTAAAACTTATAGATGAAGTGTATGGAAGGTTTGGTTTTAAATATAAAGTGGAACTTTCAACAAGACCAGAAAATTCTATGGGTAGTAATGAAGAGTGGCAATTAGCAGAAAGTTCACTTCAAGGTGCCCTAGAGGAAATGAACATGGACTTTAAGATAAATGAAGGAGATGGAGCATTCTACGGTCCTAAAATTGATTTTCATATACAGGATAGTATAGGAAGAGAATGGCAATGTGGAACTATACAACTAGATTTACAGCTTCCACAAAGATTTGACTTGAAATATATCGGCAGTGATGGAGAAAAGCATAGACCTATTGTTATACACAGAGTGATTTTTGGTAGTATAGAAAGATTTATTGGTATTTTAATAGAACATTTTGCAGGCAAGTTTCCAACATGGATATCACCTGTTCAGGTTAAAATACTACCTATATCTGAGTTGTACAACAATTATGCAGAGGTCGTAAAAAACAAGTTAGAGAAAAGTAATATTAGAGTTAGTTTAGATTGCAGGGCAGAAAAAATAGGGTATAAAGTTAGGGAGGCTCGAATTGAAAGATTGCCTTATATCATAGTCATTGGTGAAAAAGAACAAAACTCAGAAAGCATTTCCCTCAGAAGTAGAAAAAATGGTGATGAGGGCAACTGTTCACTAGAGGTCTTTATTGCAAGGATAACACAGGAGATTGATGGTAAAATGCTAGATAATTAGTTGTATAATATGAGTTATAAATACGAGAAAAAGCATACATCATAATTTTTATTGAATTATGTTTTTTATTCCATTTTACTATTAATTTAATATATAATAAGTAATATTGAAAGACATCTCCGAGAAGTTTATCTGAAATTTAAAGTAAGATAAATCAGATTCCTCCGTTATAGGGAGCTGAGATGGCGTAGTTTAATAAACTTTGTCAAAGTATGATGGTACCGTGAAAAAAGCTTTCACTTCTATATATAAGAAGTTAAGGCTTTTATTTTTTTATTCAGAATAGGGCCCATTCTGAAGGGTTCATTACTATTTTGCAAATTTTATTAAGTTAGGTTAATTAGGGTGGCACCACGAATTTCGTCCCTTGAGTTTATTACTCAAGGGATTTTTTAATATTAATTTTAAAGGAGGTTGTATATGAAAAGAGTTATGATAAATGAAATGGGTAATTTAATAGGTAAAAAAATACAAATCAAAGGTTAGGTTTATCGAGTAAGAAAATTAAAAACTATAACATTCATTATAATGAGGGATAGGACTGGTTTTGTACAATGCATTGCAGAGAATAAGGCTATAGATATGAGTACAATAAAGTTAGAATCCGTAATATCAATCGTTGGAGAAGTAAAAGAAGATAAAAACACACTAAATCCTTATGAGATAGTAATTGAAAAAGCTGAAATAATTAATAGTGTAACAGAAGAATTACCAATAGAAATAAATAAAGCTACTTTAGACATTAACTTAGATACCATGTTAGATAATAGAGTTTTGAGCCTACTCCATGAAAAAATTAATTCAATATTTAAAATACAAAACCTGATTGTACAAGGGTTTAGAGAGTTCTTATCTAAGGAAGGTTTTACAGAGATTTTTACAACTAAAATTGTAGCTGAAGGTGCCGAGGGGGGACTGAAGTATTTGAATTGAAATATTTTGAAAATAAAGCATACCTAGCTCAAAGTCCAGAGTTTTATAAACAGATGATGGTAGGTGCAGGATTTGGAAGAAAACTTAATAATATTTATAATAAAATAAATATCTCAAGAGGGTGAAAAATATCTAGAAATATTCAAAAGAGAAACTTGGGTGTGATTTTATTTTTTTAACTCATTATCCTAGAAAAAAAAGGCCGATGTATACAATGCCTTTAGGTGAAGCTGAAACCCATAGCTTTGATTTATTATTTAGAGGTGTAGAAATTACAACAGGAGGACAAAGGATTCACGACTATAACATGTTAATTGAAAACATTAAATATAAAGGATTAACGCCAGAGGTTTATCACAATTACACTTCTGTTTTTAAATACGGAATGCCACCACACGGGGGGGCTTGCAATTGGACTTGAGAGGATTACAGCGCAATTGCTAGGATTAGAAAATGTAAGAGAAGCATCATTATTTCCAAGAGACAGAACACGATTAGCGCCATAAGTGTAAAGAGCGAATAGCCAATAACCCTTAACATAACAGATTATATTAAGGGTTATATGTCTTATTTTCTGTTTACACATCATTCTTTAATTCTATTTTTAAACAAAGACATTAAGATTAAAAAAGATTCTGAAATCTTTGCTAATTCACGCGTATTAAGAACTTCTACTTTTTTGAGCATTGATTCATCCATATGATTAAAGGAGTTTTGCACTAAATCTATTCCTTTTAAAGATAATTCTATATGTGTTATTCTTTTATCAACTTTGTCCTTTACTTTTATTACATATCCCATTTTTGTAAGACTATGCAGGCATCTGCTGGTATTAGGTATTGTGATAGATAATCGTTTGCTTAAGACAGAAGGTATGATATATTCATCAAGATAAATCTCATGCAGAGTGTTAAAAAGAAGCGGACTTAGCTCTGAATTATTGCTTTCAGCTATTAGATCCAATACTTCTCTTTGTAAAACAATGTAAAATTGTGACATATTATGTATTAAATTCTGTTTTTTATCCTTATTCATGGTACTTCCTCCATTTTAATATTTTAAATTTATGCCTGAATCAATTTTGATGGAGCAACATTATTACCATTACTTTGTAGCTACAGGATATTTACGGGCAACGAAAATTTCTACTCTTCTGTTCTTAGATCTGTTAGCTTCTGTGGAATTGTCATATTTAGGATTATACTCACCATATGCTTGAATAGAAATATTTTTGGGATTAAGTCCTCCTGAATTAACCATATATGTCATAACATTTATAGCACGAATTGAACTTAAATCCCAATTTGAACGAAATTTCGAATTGCTTATAGGTTTATTATCTGTATATCCTGCAATTTTAATATCGTTATCCAAATTTTTAAGCATGGCTGAAATCTTTAAAAGCAAAGGAGTTACATTTTTTAATACTGATGCATCACCAGAAGCGAAAAGAGCAATAGCTTCTATTGAAATATCCAGTCCATCTTTATTTACAGCAACTTTAATATGACCTGAATAACCATTGTTACTGATTTCTTTATCAAGTGTACTTTTTAATGAATTCATAGTATTCTGCTCAAGAGAACTAGCTGATGAGGCAGATGAGCTTGGGTCAATAGAAGCAATTGTGCCACTATCGCTTTGCATAATTCCACTACCACCTGAAAAAATTATGTTAAATTGTGAACTTACTTTCTGAAGTTTTGCTTTATCAACCTGACTCATAGCGAACATTACAATGAAAAGTGCAACTAGAAGTGTGAGCATATCAGAGTATGGAAGAAGCCATGACTCATCAACATGCTCTTCAGAGTGTTCCTTTTTCTTTCTCATTACTATTCTCCTCAACGTTAATTTGTTGGAACTTTAATCGGTCCTTAGGCTCTAACATACATACTAATTTATTTTCAATATTTTTTGGATTTTCTCCTAATTGAATACATAAAATGCCCTCAAGCACTATATTCATGGTACTTACTTCTTCACTAGATTTTCTTTTTAATCTAGATGCAAAAGGATGGAATATTACATATCCAAAGAAAATACCATAAAGAGTAGCAACAAAGGCTGATGCGATACTCTCGCCAAGTTTTTGAGTATCAGCTAAATTTCCCAGTGCACCGATTAGACCTATCACAGCACCTAAAACTCCTAATGTAGGAGAAGAGGCTCCTGCTGTTGTAAGAATCGAGGCTCCTAAACGATGTCTTTCTTCCAGACCTTCAATTTCGATTTCTAAAATCTCCCTTACGCTTTCAGGGTCTACACCATCGACTACCATTTCCAAGCCTTTTTTCATGAATTTATCATTAATATCTTTAATACTTTCTTCAAGTGATAATAATCCGTTTTTTCTTGTTACTTGTGACATTTGAACAATTTTCTCTATTGTTTCAGCAGGGTTGTCTCTTTTTTTTTCTTTAAAAAGAACACCTAAGAGACTTGGGATTTTAAGAAACTCTTTTTTAGGAAAAGAATTCATTACTGCTGCAGTAGTACCAACAAGAATTATAATTGCTGCTTCTGGATTTATTAATACTGAAATGCTTGCACCCTTTAGAGTCATTCCGGTAACAATTGCACCGAGACCTGTAATAATACCTATAATTAAAAAAATATCCATATGTATACCCCCAAAAAAATGTTTTATAAATACTTAAACAGTAGGTTTAACCATAAATTTACATATATTATCTAATATCTCGCTTCAGATAAAATATAATTTAAGTTATTAATAATAACCACTATAGTAATATAATAACATAATAGTTATCATTTGATAAGTATATTTATACTAAATATAGAATGTTATACTTAACAAGTGAACGATATATATAAAATTTACGGTAAGAATAGTATAATTTAGTAAAGGTAAAATGATATATTAAAAAATATGAAAAGAGATTTTAATATATGAGGGTACAAGCTCTTTATTTTTTACTAAAGATGGGAGATTGAAAACATGAATTTGACTTTATTTAGACTAATAAACAATTTAGCAGATAAAAACGCATTTTTAGATACTGTTATGATTGTATCTTCAAAGTATGTTATCTATTTATATGCACTATTATTAGGAGTATATTTAATAATAGGTTATGTGGGCAAAAATAAAAAAGCAAAGGAGATAGTGACTCCGATTATAGTATTGATTACAATAAACGTTATATTATCATTTATAATCGGGATTATGTGGCATGAGCAAAGACCATTTAGCGAGTATACAGTAAACCTATTATATACGCATAAAAACAATGCTTCATTTCCAAGCACTCACGCAATAGGGGTAATGACTATAGCATTAGGAATTAATAATAAAACAAAAAAACTAGGGAAACTTTTAATTATCCTAGCAATTATTGTTGGTATATCAAGAGTTTATGTAGGCCAACATTATCCGTTTGATGTTTTAGGAGGATTTTTATTAGCTATTATTAGTAATTATATATATATAAAAGGCTTTAGTAAAACAAGTATTTGTAAAAAAATGCGTAGGTATGTACATTTCATGTAGAACATAACTAGGATAATAAAAAGGGGAATGGCAATAAGGCAATATGATTGCAAATAGAGGTGTGTTAAACTAAAAATAAAAAAGATAACCTCTGTATAATACAGAAATTATCTTTTAGGTGGTTATTGTTTTTTAAAACTTTTTTATTGATATATAACTCCACAAATGTCATTTGTATAGGCATTTGTATCACTATGATTACTTATCAAATTTTTCCAGATAGATTTTCCATCATTTGAGCTGTTGAATTTAATTCCTCGAGGGAGGCGGCTATTTCTTGAAGTGTTGCTGCTTGATCCTCAAATATACTAGTAGATTTACTTATTTTTTCATTTATGTTTTTTATAGAAGCACCAATGTTCTTCAATACATCATCTACCTTTTTAACTGATTCACTTGTTGATGTTGACAATTTTCTAATCTCTGTTGCGACCACTTTAAACCCTCTTCCGGCGTCTCCAGCTCTTGCGGCTTCAATTGCAGCATTTAACCCTAACATATTTGTTTTAGATGATATTGTTTGAATAAATTTAAGAATTTCATCTGTATCTTTTGAGTTTTCATTGGCCTCTTGGACTTTTGAAGATATATCATCATTCATGTTAACTACATTTTGTACTCCTGTTGAAAGATTATTAATAGCAATTGATATTTTACCAAGTGCTGAGGATAAGATTTGAGAAATATTTATTAATTCATTTGTTTTTACTAAACTTTTCCCCATAACAACGCATCCATCAACTTCATGCTGTTCATTATGAATAGGAATTGCATATGATCTAAACGGAAAACCATATATCTCTTTTGGCACATCCTTAATAAGTACTTTGTCATTTTTCATAGCCAGAAGAATTGCTCCACCTTCAGGTATTATCTCACCTTCATCTGATCTCAAATTTAAGTTTGAATTATTCTGTACTTTCAAAAATGTTTCTGTATCTGTTATGGCAAAAGATACATCATCGTCAAAAAAACATGGCAAGTAAGTTAGCACATTAATAAATGAATTTAATATTTCGTTATCAGAAATCATTTTTTGCATTTGCATTTGTATTTCGCTCCTTTGCTTTATATATCTAGCATAGATTTTAACAATGGTACTGAAGGAATATTTAAAGTTACACCTAAAACTAAACTCATTAATAATTTTTTATTAATCATAAAAATAACCCTCCTCATAAAATCGGAGTGGGTTCACTATTAGCTCATCATATTCAAAGTGACCAATTAAAAATATGTTTTATCGTTTCCATAAATCTATTATATTTTACCATTCTCTAACTGTTTTGAATAGTAAAAATGTTACTTTAATTGTAGATAATGTACAATGTGTTATTAGATTCAGAAGGGAAACCGATTATAACAAGAGATAAATAATAACTCTTATTTTAAGAGTGGTTGATATTTTAGAAAGATTCTTATTATTTTCTACGACATTTACTTATTTTCATGTTACCATATATATATAATTTAGGAGGCGTTGAACATGAAGAAATTGAAAATTTTAGTTCCATTAGATGGTACCGAAAGAAGTATGCACTCTATTGATTGGTTGAAAGAATTCTTTAGTAAAGAAACTATTTGTATTACATTAATGAATGTAGTGGAAACGGTTTTAACTAACAAGATGTTAGTTCCAACGCCAAATTCAATTCCAAATGAATTTGGATATTTAGCAGAGGAAAGCAGAGCGGTTTTAGATAAAGCAATAATGAAACTGGAAGGCTATGAAATTGAAAAGTTTTCAATTTTAGGATATGCTGCAGATGAAATATTAAAAAAGGCTGAAAAAGATAGCCATGATATAATAATAATGACAAAGTGTAGTAAAAAAGGCTTATATAGAATAATTGGTTCTGTAACAAGTAAGGTAGTTAGAAATGCTAAAGTATCAGTAATAATTATTCCAGACTAGTATTTACTAAAAGAATATTGATAAAGGGCGCCCATCAAAGTGGACACCCTTTACTTATATAGAAATATTTTAATTATGTTATATTTCGGAGAGCTTTTTCAAATGCTTTTCAGAAATTTGATTTATTTTGTCCACTCGTAATTTATATTTTTTAGTGTCAACAAGAAAATCTGTAGTTAACCATGTATTTACGATTTCAAGTGCTATCCCTGAACCGATTATTTTTGCACCAATACAAAGGACATTTGTATTGGAATGTAAACGTGCTAATTTTGCACAGAATGGATCTTGACAAACAGCAGCATATAAACCATATATTTTGTTAGCAATTAAAGCACTTCCGTACCCAACTCCGTCAATAAAAATTCCTCTATCAGCTTTCCCATTAGCAACAGCTAAGGATGCAGGATAGACAAAATCTGATAAATCACTAGCTTCTTCATTATATGTTCCATAATCTTGAACCTCATATCCTTTTGTTTCTAAAAATATTTTTATCTCTTGTTTTAAAGCAAATCCAGAATGATCACTTGCAATAGCAATTTTCATATTCAATATAACCTCCATTTTGTTTAGTTTAATTAATATTAACATTTGTGAACTTTAAAAGTAAAGTAATGATTTATAGTTTGAAAGTTATACCATTATATGTGGTTACTTAACAACGTCTTTATACTCAATTTTACGAATAGTGCGATAAAAGCTAACTTTGTGTTGAATTAATATATTATAAATGTTAAAATGAAGTATTATATATACTAAACTTGCACTATTTCGTTATTATTAATTATTGGAGGGGAAATTATTTTGAAAAATTTATTTAAACAGTGGAATCAAGTAAGCCTAGTATTACGAATAATTAAGATCGGAAGAGCACACGTCTGAACTCCA
>ERZ1463037.92-NODE-92-length-14183-cov-13.618630_pt1 | contig 14183 bp, 12 predicted proteins | sample MGYA00564484_ERZ1463037 | MGnify/ENA primary metagenome ERZ1463037 (study PRJEB39244, sample SAMEA3635151) | Helicobacter pylori | study: EMG produced TPA metagenomics assembly of PRJEB11511 data set (Assembly of a 5300-year-old Helicobacter pylori... | reverse complement strand
TATTTAGATATTATTAAAATTATAACCCTTGCTCCTGAAAAGGATATAGATCATACTTTTATAAAGAAAGTTAAAGCTAATTCTAAAATTACATTATCGGTAGGTCACTCTGATGCAAGTTTTGAGGAAACTATGAAAGCAATTAATGATGGAATATCACATGCAACACATACGTTTAATGCTATGACGCCACTTAATCACAGAAAACCAGGTATTGTAGGTGCAATTTTTTCTAGTAATATTACTTGTGAGTTAATAGCAGATTTAATACATGTACATCCTGCGATTTTTAATATACTAATAAATGCTGTACACGCAGATAGAATGGTTCTTATAACAGATTCTATGCGGGCTGGTTGCATGAAGAGTGGCGTGTCTGAACTTGGTGGACAAAAGGTAATAGTTGAAAATGGTGCTGCAAGACTTGAGGATGGAACACTAGCAGGCAGCGTTCTTACTCTAAATAAGGCTGTACTTAATATGCTACGAAACAGTAATTTAGAAATTTATGATGTTGTTGCAATGGCAACTTTTAATCCAGCAAAGGTAATTAATATGGATGATAAAAAGGGAAGCTTAGAGCTTGGATATGATGCAGATATAGCTATTTTTAATGATGATATAGATGTTTCTTTTACAATAGTCGAAGGAAAAATAGTGTACGAAGCTTAAAAGTGAAATTTTGAGTATTATTATAAGGTGGTGCCAACATATGAGAATAATAGTTGTAGATAATTATGAGGAAATGAGTAAAAGAGCGGCTTTAATGGTTGCAAGTCAGGTTACGTTAAAACCTGATAGTGTTTTAGGGCTCGCAACAGGAGATACGCCATCTGGTATGTATAAGGAATTAATTAAATTATATAACAAAAAAGAAGTTGATTTTAAAGAGGTTAGAACTTTTAACTTGGATGAATATTATGGACTTAACCCTGAAAATTCTCAAAGTTATTATAAGTACATGATGAATAATCTATTTAATAGTATAAACATAAGTACAGAAAATATTAACATGCCTGATGGAATGGCAAAAGATGTAGATGATTTCTGTTTGCTTTATGAAAAAAAGATTAAAACTCTTGGTGGAATTGATATGCAAGTACTGGGTATAGGTGGAAATGGACATATTGGGTTTAATGAACCAAATGTAAATTTTGAAGCGCAAACGCATTTAGTAAATCTTGATGAACAAACAATAGAAGCTAATTCTAGATTTTTTAAATCAATAGAGGATGTTCCAGTAAAAGCAATAAGTATGGGTATAAAGACAATAATGAATTCTAAAAAAATAATTTTACTAGCCAATGGATTAAATAAAGCTGAAGCTATAGAAAAAGCAGTTAAAGGCAAAATCAATCCTAGTGTGCCTGCATCTATTCTTCAACTTCATAATGATGTAACTATTATTATAGACAAAGAAGCAGCAAGCTTATTATAAAATCAAAACACCTATTCTAGTTTTTATACTAAAATAGGTGTTTTAATTTTTATTATGGATTATATCAAACTCTTAAATTCATCATTTTTGTATAATAAATTGTAACAATAAGTTATTATATCACTTCTTTTAATTATTCCTATAAAGACACCGTTATCATCTATAACAGGAACAAAATTTTGATCTTTTGCAAGCGATATTAAGCTCTCTATATCTGCATTGATTAATACTGATTTATTCTTAACATGTCTTGGAATATCACCAATTAAAATTTTATTTGTATCATTAAAACTTAAATTGGGAGTGTTCTTTAATTTCCATAATAAATCACCTTCTGTTAAAGTACCTACATAATTACCAGATTCATTTACTAAAGGTACAGAAGTATATCTATGGTACTCCATTCGTTCCAAGGCTTGTCTCATAGTAGAACTTGGTTTTTCATAAACAACTTCATTTTTAGGTGTAAGAAAGAAAGCTATGTTCATAGTTCAACCATCCTTTAAAATCTTTATTTTGGTCAATTCATCTGCATAGCAACTGTTTATCTGCATAGCAGCTGTACATCTCTTGTAGAGATGTTTATTTAATAATAACAGTATACCATGTTAATAGGTCATATTTATTAACAAAACATTAAAATTAATTAGAGGAGGAAGCCTGCATTTTTATCACAGTTTTATTCTTCCATTTTCCTTTTTTAAATCGAATAAGATAAAGAGTGCCACGAACTAGCCAATCAACAATCATGCCTACCCACACGCCAACGAGTCCGAATTTTAATACAACCCCTAATAAATATCCTAAAGTAATTCTAAAAAGCCACATCCCTATAATTGCGGTTACTAGTGTATACTTTACATCTCCAGCACCTTTTAGCCCGGCTGGCAGAACAAAGGAGATTGACCATATGGGAATGCAGGCAGAATTTACTATAAGTACGATAGCTGTTAAATGAATTATTTCTTTATTAGTTGTAAATAGTGAGACTACATTTGGTGCAAATGGTATAAATACTGCGGCTATTATAATTAAGGCAATAGTTGAAAGTTTTGTAATATAGGATAGAGATTTTTCAGCCTCAACAGTGTCATTTCTTCCCATATACCTTCCTACAAGAGCGGTTGCAGCAATACATAATGAATTACCGGGTACATTAAGCATAGTTGCAACGGAGCCTGCAATAGCGTTTGCGGCTATTGCAATAGTCCCCATATTTACTATGAATACTTGAGTTATTAACTTTCCACCATTAAACACTAAGGACTCTATACTAGCAGGAACACCAATACCAAACACAAGCTTTAATAATGACTTATCAAATTTGAACTTCTTTATATTTGTGAGTTTTAAAATTTTTGAACCACGTATAAGCACTACTATTATAAGAATGCCTCCACTAACCCTAGCAATTGCGATGCCAAGTGCAGCACCCATTATTCCCAGGTGAAGTATATTTATAAAAGTGTATGTTAAACTCACATTTATAATGTTCATAAAGATACTGATTTTCATTGGTGTCTTTGTGTCTCCAGCTCCACGAAGGAGGCCATTTGCAATTAAATCAATTGTTATTAATGGATAAGTGAGTAATGTAACACTTAAATAGGTATGAGCATTACGTATTACTTCAGGCTCAGCATTACCAAAAAGTGCATTGATTATAGGACCTTTTAATAAAAACATCATAATAGTTAAAATAAAAGTAATTATAAGTCCAGAAAAAAGAGCTTGCTTCATAGCTTCATTAGCTTTTTTTATGTTTCCTTGACCAATGAATTGAGCTACAACGACCATACCACCAATTGCAAGTGCCGAAAAGAATGCTATAAATATATTATTTATAGAATCTACCATTCCAATTGCAGATACTGCTTCTTTTCCTATATGACCTGCCATCATAGTGTTTATCATACCCAGGGATATAACAAATAGTTGTTCTGTCATTATGGGCATTGCTAAATTAAATACATCTTTTCTTATCCATTTCACGTAAGCGCCTTCTTATATAAGTTTATGTTTATTTATTCTTTTAAGTATTATATATGTTTTGGAGAATATTATTTCAAATTGTATCAAATATATACATTCATATATATATTATAACATTATAATTCTTACGATTCATATATTAATGAATTTTTATAAGATATTAAACTTAATATATTTTATAAAAATATAATTATTTTATATTCGGATTAATGGTAAAATATATTCTAATATACTATAATATATGTAATAATAAATTGTTGTGGTAATAGTTATTAAGAGCTAAAAAACAAGGGAGTGAGTGTATGATGAATTTTTCATCTGTTGATGAGTATAAAAAAGCAAATAAATTAGCTAAAACCAAATATAGTGCAGACATATTAAGAGGAAGCTTAGGACATGTATCATCATTAGATAATATTTTAAAGAAAATAGATATAGTTGCAGAAATACCCTTAGGCTTAAAAAACATTCCACTAAAAAAAATAGTAGGAACATATTTTTATACAAGGAGTAGAGATTTTGCAACGAACTTTCTTCCTTTAGCTAGTATTAATAGTGAGTTTTCTTCAAAATGGCAAGCTGTGTATGCGTATCATATTAAGGATGGTATAGATGACCCTATAAAAATATATGAGTATATGAATGAATTTTATGTTATGGAAGGAAATAAGCGGGTAAGTGTACTTAAATATGTAGATGCTTATTCAATAGATGGAGAGGTTACTAGGTTAGTTCCTAAAAGAGATGAGAATGACTTAAAAAATAAAATATATTATGAATTTTTAGAATTTAATAATAAGACAGGTATAAATGATATTTGGTTTTCAAAGCAAGGTAGTTTTACTTTACTTAGTAAATATTTAGATGAATACGAACCAGATCTGTATTTATTTTCAAATAAATACAAGCATTTTATAAAAAATGTATATTTTCCTTTTAGGAACACATTTTATGAATTAGGCGGAGATAAATTAGACATCACAACTGGAGATGCATTTTTAGAATATATAAAAATTTATGGTATCTCAAATGAATTCATAGAAACAAAGAGAAAGGGAAGAGTTGAAAAATTTTTAACTGAGCTTAGGATACTTTCAAAAAATAATGCTGTGGAAATTCAAACAGAGCCGTTTGATGTTCATAAGAAGAATGTTATAACATCATTTACGAATCTAGTAGTTCCATCTAAAAAATTAAAGGTTGCTTTTGTTTTTGAAAAAACTATTGATACATCAGGTTGGAGTTATGTCCATAACTTAGGAAGAATATATGCACAGCAGCAATTAGGTGATGAAATAGAAACTTTTGTTATAAATAATTTTAATGATAAAGATGATAGTTATGAAAGGCTAAGTAAATTGTGCGAAGAGGGTTATGACATTATATTTACAACATGCCCATCGTATCTTAATATAACGCTTAGAGCAGCCCTTAAGTACGAGCATATTAAGTTTTTTAACTGTTCTCCAGTAAAAGCATATAGAAATGTAAGTACTTACTTTGGCAGGTCTCATGAACCAAGATTTTTGCTTGGGCTTATAGCAGGCGCCATTACGAAATCAAACATAATAGGATATATAGATACTTATAATGAAACAGAGATTATAACAGGAATTAATGCTTTTGCACTTGGTGTTAAAACTGTGAATTCTAATGCAAAGGTTTTAATTTCATGGCTGAATCAAACTGGAGATGTTACTCATTCAAAAGAATTAATTCAAGAACTTCAAAGCCGTGGAGCAGATCTTATAATGCAGAATGATTTAATAGCTTTAGGTAAGGGATCAAGAGATTTTGGATTATATTCATTAAAATATAATGAAAATGAGTCAAAATGGATACCAGAGATAAATTATGCTTTAATTACGTGGGATTGGGGGCAGTTTTATGAGAAAATACTTAGAAATATCGTAAATGGTAGTTTTAAAGGTATTTTTAGTACTGAATCTAAACGAGTGAGCTTTTGGTGGGGGATGGATTCAAAATTAGTGGATATTATTTATTCAAAACATAAGGTTCCAATTCAAACTCAAAAGTTAATAGATATAATGCGAGAGATGATTATTGAAAATAAATTTCACACTTTTGCTGGACCAATAGTTGATACAGGTGGGCAAATTAGAATAGCTGATGGTGATATAGGAAATTACGAAGATATGTTATATATGAAATGGTTTGTGGACAATGTTGTTTCGGAAATTCCCCAGAAATAAACAAAATATTCGAAAGATAAGTAGGTGTTTAAAATTAAGATTTTATTAGTTTCAGATGTTGAAGATGATTATATTTGGGAGCATTTTGATCATGAAAGATTTAAAGATATTGAAATTGTAATTTCCTGTGGAGATTTAAAAGCTGATTATTTAGAATTTTTAGCTGACATGATTAAAGCCCCTATATTTTATGTTAATGGAAATCATGATAAATCTTTCTTAGAAAAACCACCAGGTGGATGTATATCAATTGATGATAAGGTTATAGTATATAAAAATATTAGAATTTTAGGTCTAGGTGGATCAATTGCCTATAATAAAGGACCTTTTCAATATTCGGAAAGGGAAATGCAAAAGAGGGTTTCAAAATTAAAAATGTGTTTATGGAGAAAAAAAGGATTTGATATATTAGTAACCCATTCACCGGCAAAAGGTTTGGGTGATGGAGAAGATCCTTGTCATAGAGGGTTCCAAACATTTATAAATATAATAGACAAATATTCTCCTAAATATTTTTTCTATGGTCATCAGCATTTAAACTATGGGAAAAAGGATAGGGTAAGAATTTATAATGATACTACAGTTATAAATGCTTTTAGATATCATATTATTGAAATATAAGAAGCCTAAGAGTTTTGTAATTATCGACCATATACATGTAATGCAAATGGTCGATAATTATATTACACATTAGTGTTTTTTATTTTTTTGAAGTTTAAAAACTTCCATTTAGTTTCTGTGGTTATAATTGCAAGGAATATAGTTAAGCATCCGAGTACCATTTTTGATGTAAATATCTCATGAAGCATTATAACAGATAGAATACAGCCGAAAACTGATTCTAAACATAAAATAATAGCGGTATGGGTAGAAGTGGTGTATTTCTGTGCTACATTTTGTACAACAAATGCAAGCATAGTACTAAAAATTCCTAAATAACCAAGTGCAAATATTGTACTTGAGTTTAAGGAATGTGGAATTGGTTCAAATATTAATGCTGCAATAATTGAGAGTATTGCAGAAACCCCTAACTGGATTATTACAAGTAATATAACATCAAATTTTTTTGCAAAAAATCCAACAGAAACAATATGAGCAGCGAAGAATACTGCACATAATAATGTTAAACCGTCCCCAAGACCAATATGTATACCTCCATCTAAGGTAAGCATTCCTATTCCAATAAAACAAAGGAAAGCAGAGATTAGTGAAAAAGCATCTGGTCTTTTTTTGCTAATTATCCAATAAAGAAAGGGAACGATAACTACATTAGTTCCAGTTAAGAAAGCATTTTTACCAGCTGTTGTATATTTCATTCCAACAGTTTGAGCAGCAAATCCTAAAAATAGAAGGATTCCAACTATAGTTCCAATGAATATATCGTTTTTAGTAATAAATTTAATTTTTTTTCTGAAAACTAGTAACATAATTAACACAGAAATACTAAATCGAATTGCCATTATATAAAAAGGCGAAATAGTATCTAGGGCTCCTTTTACAGCTATAAAACCACCACCCCAAACAAGTGCAACTATTAACAAAGACATATCAGCGAGGATGCTCTTTTTTCTAACGATATTTATCATAGTTATTTCTCCTTTATATTATTGTTAGTTATTAATCCAGATTTAAATCTATGAAGATCGAATCTATAAATTTAAGAGGATTATAAATATTATTTATTTCTTTTTTTTATTATAACTTTGACTAGTAATCATCATAACATTTTATATTATTAATTACTAATCTACATACTTTAATCATTGTATATTAAAGTGATTTATGCTTCTTTTTTAGTTATTGACATTAATAATTAACATATTTATAATTAAATATAGTAGAGCAAAAGGCTAAGAATTAATATAGTGGCACCAATGAAGATAATTTAAGAGGAGAGAGATAAAAACATGGAAATATATTTAGATAACAGTGCGACAACCAAGCCTTATGAAGAGGTCATTGAGACACTCGCAAGTACAATGAGAAATTATTATGGAAATCCATCTTCAGCACATAGTTTAGGGTTTAAGGCAGAGCAAAAACTTAGGGAGATGCGTACCAGTATTGCTAAAAGTATAAATGCTAGTAGTGAGGAGATAATATTTACATCAGGCGGTAGTGAAAGTAATAACTTCCTTATAAAAGGATTTTCTAAACCATCGCAAAGTAAATTAAATGCTGATATAATAACTACTAAAATTGAACATCCAAGTATACTTAACACTTTTAAAGCACTTGAAGATTCAGGGGTAAAGGTTGCTTATATTGATGTAGATGATAGCGGTAGGATTGATATAGATGCTCTTATAGGAAGTATAACTAAGGATACTCAAGTTGTTAGTATAATGCATGTTAACAATGAAATAGGAGTAGTGCAGGATATTGAGTTAATAGGAAAACTAATTAAAGAGAAAAGTAGTAGGGTTAAATTTCATGTAGATGCAGTACAAAGTTATGGGAAAATTCCTATTGATGTTCAAAAGGCGAAGATTGATTTATTATCTACAAGTGCGCATAAAATACACGGACCACGTGGAGTTGGATTTGCATATGTAAGAAAGGGACTTATACCTACTAGTTTAATAAATGGTGGAGGTCAAGAGAAAAATTTAAGATCGGGTACAGAAAATCTTGCAGGTATTGCGGGTTTTGCTGAGGCGGTACAAATAGTATTTAAAAATCAGCATGAAAATTTTAATAAAGTTTTAGAGGTGAAAAAGTATTTCATAGAAAAACTTAAAGAGGTAGATGGTGTTATAATCAATAGTCCAATAGATCCTTACTTTACACCTTATATTTTAAGTGTGACCTTTAAAGGTGTAAAAGGAGAGGTGCTTCTTCATGCATTAGAACAAAAGGGTATATATGTTTCTACAGGATCTGCATGTTCATCGAAAAGCCATAAGACCAGCGAGATATTAAAAGCTATTGGTAGGACGGGTGACGAGCAAGTAGGAACTATAAGATTTAGTTTTTGCGAATCAAATAATAAAGATGAAGTAGACTATGTTATAATCGAATTAAATAAATCATTAAAGTTCTTACGAAAGATGAATAAGAGATAAACAGCTAAGAATTAGCTTAACAGCTAAGAATTAGATGAAATTTCTATTATAAGAAATGAGGAGTGTCAAAAGATGAGAAAATTAATACTTGTAAAATTTGCGCCGGAGATTTTTTTAAAGGGGCTCAATAGAGGTAAATTTGAAAAGAAACTTAAAGATAATATAAAAAATGTTATCAAAGATTTAAAATATGAATTTGTTGAAGATCAAGGAAGATGGTTTATAGCCTCAGAGCAATTAGAGACTATTATAAATAAGGTTAAAAATGTTTTCGGAGTTATGGAAGTATGCGAGGTTACGCAAGTTGAAGCGACACTTGAAGAAATAGAAAAACAAGCAGTTTTAGAAATGGTGGGTAGTCCAGCTAAAACATTTAAAGTAGAAACTAATAGAGCAAATAAAAGCTTTACACCAGGGTCTATGGATGTAAGTAGAAAAGTTGGGGGCTGTATACTAAGAAGTAATGAAAAGGTAAATGTAGATGTGCATAATCCAGAATGTGTTATAAATATTGAAATAAGAAAAATGGCATATATTTATTCTAAACGAATAAAAGGCGTTTGTGGATTACCTTATGGAATGAATGGTAGCACTATGCTTATGTTATCAGGAGGTATAGACTCACCTGTTGCAGGCTATATGATGGCAAGACGTGGAGTAGAAGTGCATGCGGTTTATTATCATAGTCATCCCTATACTAGTGAGAGAGCAAAAGATAAGGTAAAGCAATTAACTAATATTTTAAAAGGATATACTGGAAAATTAACACTTTATGTAGTGCCATTTACTGAAATCCAAATGGAAATTATAGATAAATGTAGAGAAGATGAACTAACAATAATAATGAGAAGATTTATGATGAGGCTTGCGTGCGCACTTGCAGAGAAATATGGCATAAATTCAGTAACTACAGGAGAAAGCATTGGGCAAGTAGCTAGTCAAACTATGGAAGGACTTGTAGTAAGTGATGATGTGGCTGATAGACCAGTATTTAGACCACTAGTTGCAATGGATAAGATTGATATTATAGAAGTATCAAGAAAAATAGATACTTATGAGACATCGATTTTACCTTATGAGGATTGTTGCACAATTTTTGTTCCCAAACATCCAAAAACAAAACCAAGATTAGTTGAGATAATTAAGTCAGAATCAGTCTTAGATATTGATAAACTTGTTGAAAAAGCTATAGAAGATATGGAAATTTACAAATAAATATATTCATGATGGAAATACAGTTAAATTATGAATAATATAAAAGAATAAAAATGTGATAACAAAAAACAAGCTAACAAAATGATTTATCATTTTGTTAGCTTGTTTTTATTTGTATTATTTATTAATTATATTTACAGAAACTTTTATTTGTTTTTAAATATTTTAAGTTTAATAGTAAAGTGTTTATCTAAATATTTATTTACGCTTTTTTTTATACAAAAATTATAAGCGGCGATAGAAACATATGACCAAACTATTGCAATTAACCACCCACCAAGAATATCTGTTGGATAATGTGCACCAACATAAACTCTGCTAAAGCCTACAAGAAGTAGATATATAAGTATAAGTCCGCTTAATATATAGGCTACCTTTTTATTTTTCGCTCGCTTAAATATAAAATAAATAAGAATAATTCCTATAGCTGTAGAAATAGAGGAGTGACCACTAGGAAAACTGTAGCCATGAGCTTCAACTAATTTTATTCCAATAGGTCTAGGTCTTTTTATTGTGTTTTTAAGTACTAGATTTATAAAACCAGTAAGACCAATATTAAAGGCACAACAAATAGCTTCAAGCTTATTATTACGAAGATATAATATAATAAAAACAAATAAGGTTAACACAATCTGAAATTTAGGATCTGAAGATTTTGAAATAAAAATAAAAAACTGATCCAATCCCAGATTCATAGAATTTGCTAAAGAATAAAGCATTTTAATTAATCATCCTCTCTATATTACATTAAATATTTATGTTATTTGAAACATATGATTAATTTGTAATATATAAAACATACAAAATTATCAATAAGTCATAAGTATCAATTAACATTATATCAAAAGCAACAATTAAAAGATACAATTATATTGTTTGTAAATATAATTGTTAATATCCTTTAAATTATAAAACATTAAAGCTTAATTAATACTGGTCTTCAATATATTTTTATTGAAAAACAATAAAAATATATTGAAAAATGATTAATTAAGTAGTATGATAGAAATTGTAAAAAATATTAATACTGGAGCGATATTAAATTAATATTTTATGAACAATATTACTGAATTATGGAGGGATATTAAAATGGAAAGCAAGTATGTTAAAGATATTATGGTAAAATCAAAATTGACACTTTTAAAGGAGAAGAAAAGGCAAGAAAATATAGTGATAGATTCAAAAATTAGCCTAAAGGAGAAATTATATACTATAGGTATAGCAATAATCTTAGCAGTAATTTATGATGCTTTTTTTAATGGTAAACAAATAGGCATTTCAATTTCTATTTTTTATGTTATGTTTATGGCTTTTTTCGTATGGAGTATTAGGGGGAAGAATTCCTTTGAAAAAACGAATGGTTTTAAAATAATTGTTCCAACGTTACTACTTGTATTAAATTATTCTATTCATTCAAATAATATTTTAGACTTTTTTAATGCAATTATGATATTGGTACTTACGACTATAAGTACTATTCTAATTAGATATGATAATATAAAATGGGATTCTAAAAAGATAATATTAAAAGCACTAAGTAGAGTAATTAATGCTATTCCAGAAAATGTTTTAAAACCATTTGTATTTGTTAAACCAATTATAAATATGAGGAATACAGAAAAAAGATCTATGAACAGAAATATAATACGCGGATTGATTATTTCTATACCGTTATTAATTGTTATTTTAATATTATTAACATCTGCAGACATGGTATTTAAAAATTATATAATAAATATTTCAAGTGTATTTGAGAATATAAATGTATGGAAAATTACAAGCCATTTGTTAGTTGTTATTTTGGTTTTCTTTATAATCTTCTCATATATATGGAGTTTTAAATATAATGACGAAGGTGATGTGGATACTAAAAAGAATGTTTTATGGGAGCCGGTTACTGTATTAACAATTATATTTATGATAAATATAGTATATCTTTTGTTCTCAATAGTTCAATTTTCCTACCTTTACGGTGGGGCTAGTAACTTTCTTCCACTTAAATTCACATATTCGCAGTATGCAAGAAAAGGATTCTTTGAACTTTTTGTTGTTACTATAATAAATTTTACAATATTACTTTGTAGTATGAAATATATTAAAACTAAAAACAAGGTAATTAATATAATATCTAATATATTACTAACTTTGCTTGTAGGATTTACAGTTAATATGCTGTTTTCAGCTCATTTTAAGATGTCTCTATATGAACAAATTTATGGGTTCACATATTTAAGAATTTTCGTTCATATATTTATGCTAATGTTATTTATGTTATTTATAGTAGCACTTGTTGGTATTTGGAACAGGAAAATGAAACTTAATAAGGTTTTAATAGTAGTAGTTTTGATTATGTATGTATTATTAAATTTTGTAAATGTGGATAAAATTATTGCAGAAAAGAATATAGATATATATTATAAAACTCAAAAGATTGATGTCCTTTATTTAGAAACTTTATCTTATGATGTTATTCCAGAAATAGTAAGACTTAAAAATGATCCTAATATTAAAGTTAGAAGTGAAGTTAATAGTTATCTTGAAAATATGAAGGTTGACTTATCGAAAACACATTCTTGGTATGAATTTAATTATTCAAAATTTATGGCTAGAAAAGTTATAAATTAAGAGCATTTATTTATAAATGAATTCTAATATTGTGATTTTATGTAGGTGATTTATTTAGGGAGGAAATGTAAAATGAAAGAAAAAATAAAAATGAATTTATTGGGTATTTATGATTTGATTATGGCAGTGGGGGCTATTTATATTGGAGTAATGATGATAAGTTCAAAGAGTGGAATTTTTACATCGTATCCCAAAGAATGGCTATCTAAAGTTCCTTTTGAAAATTGGATTTTTCCGGGCATTATCGCAATAGTATTATTTGGATTTGGAAATATTATAGCAGCAATCTTAAGTTTTAGAAAAGGTAATAGTAAGTTTTGGGTAACATCAGCTATAATGGGTGGATTATTATTTATAAGCATTATTTCCCAAGTAATAATTTTAAAGGAAACATATTTAGCTACTGTGGAAATTATGGCTTTAAGCATAATTCAATTATGTATTTGCAGATATACATTTCCTAAATATAGCAAAGATATAATGGGGGTTAGGCATGACGTTCAAAAGAAATAGGCTATTGTATTCGGGTATGCTAATAATTGTAATTAGTTTAGGATTGTGTTCAAAAATGATGGCTAATGTCATACCAAATCATATGAATCTATATTTGGGTGATGCTCTATGGGCGTTAATGATTTTTATTGTTTTAGGTTTTGTTTTTAGAGAGATGGAAACAAATATAGTTGCAATAATTGGAATATCATTTTGTTATATTATTGAGATAAGCCAATTATATCATGCAAGCTTTATAGATAATATTAGAAAAACAACTTTAGGTGGGTTGGTATTAGGGTATGTATTTTCATGGAGTGACTTCTTAGGATATGCTATAGGAATCTTGATAGGCGTAATTCTTGAAATTTTATGGGGAGTAATTCAAAAACATAAGGAAATGAAAATTTAAGAGATTTCTTAGATGCAAACAAGTTCAACCAAATTGTATTTAAGCAGTTTTTATACTTCTAAGTTGCCATTTCTCTTAGAATAATTGCATAATAGTATGAACTCACTCTGGAAGTTAATTGAAATAAGAAGTGCAGAAACATTGAAATTCTTAATGAAATTTCACGTTTCAATATCTTATTTCAATTTACGCAGGAGAAAGTTCATGGGTTACTCTTATTTTATTACAAACTCAAAAAATGCTTTATTCTATCATTTTTAGGATTGGTAAATAAAACTTCCGGAGTGGAGTTTTCTAATATTTCTCCATTTTCCATAAATATAATCTTATCTGATATTTCTCTGGCAAATTGCATCTCGTGAGTAACTACTATTAAAGATATTTTATCTATTGCAAGGGAACGGATTACTTTTAATACTTCGCTTACAAGTTTAGGGTCTAATGCAGAGGTTGGCTCATCAAATAGAATTAAATCAGGGTTCATAGCAAGGCACCTAGCGATAGCAATTCTCTGTTTTTGACCGCCAGAGAGGGTGCAAGGATATGCATCAATTTTATCCAATAAATCAACTTTTACAAGTAGCTTTTTTGCAATTTCTATAGCAGCTTTTTTATCTACATGATTTACTATTATAGGAGCTTCAATTATATTATCTAGAACAGTTTTGTGAGGGAATAAATTAAAGTTTTGAAATACCATACCTATTTTTTTATAAGCATTAATAACTTCG
>ERZ1463037.91-NODE-91-length-14313-cov-12.568453_pt1 | contig 14313 bp, 9 predicted proteins | sample MGYA00564484_ERZ1463037 | MGnify/ENA primary metagenome ERZ1463037 (study PRJEB39244, sample SAMEA3635151) | Helicobacter pylori | study: EMG produced TPA metagenomics assembly of PRJEB11511 data set (Assembly of a 5300-year-old Helicobacter pylori... | reverse complement strand
AAATACCCTAGCAAAGGATAATGAATTAAAAGAAATTATGGAGTATGTAGGATTTCTGTATAGTATTGGAGTCGATGCTTTAATTATCCAAGATACTGGTTTGATATATTTGATAAGAAACAATTTTCCAAATTTTGAGTTGCATGCGTCAACGCAAATGACTATTCATAATGGAGAAGCTGCATTATTTTTAAAGAAGATTGGGTTTAAAAGAATAGTTCTGTCAAGAGAACTTAGTCTAGAGGAAATTGATTACATATCTAATACTTTAAATGTGGAAACGGAAGTTTTTGTTCATGGAGCTTTATGTATATGTTATTCAGGACAATGTCTTATGAGCAGCATTATTGGTGGCAGAAGTGGAAATAGAGGCAGATGTGCCCAACCATGTAGATTGCCATATACGCTGATAGATAAGGATAATAACAAAGAACATAAAGCGTATCTTTTAAGCCCTAAGGATATTTGTACATTAGATGGGTTAAAAGACATAGTTGCAAGTGGTACATCCTCATTAAAAATTGAGGGAAGAATGAAAAGAGCAGAATATGTTGCAGGTACTGTGAAAATATATAGACGTGCACTTGATAATATTTATAATAATAAGATACAAAAATTAGATAATGATATTAAAGTTTTAACTCAATTATTTAATAGAGAAGGATTTTCAAAGGCATATTTATATGGTAATACTGGAAGAGATATGATGGCATATAAAGTTCCTAAAAATTCTGGAATTCCAATTGGCATTGCATCCAGCGATTTAACAGTAACATTATTAGAGAATATTGCTTTAAAAGATGGTGTAATGTTCCTTGAGGATGGATTTATAATATCTAAAATCATAAAAAATGGAGTAGAGGTTGAAGTAGCACTAAAAGGTGATAAAGTTTTATTAAAACCAACTAAATTTAAAGCTGGAAATTCCTTGTATAAAATAACAGATGTTCAATTAATGAATAAGCTTGCAGAAAGCTTTAGTGAAAAATATAGTAGAAAAATTGGAATAAATCTTTTAATAGAATTTAGTGTGAATAAACCTCTAAAAATCAGCACCAATTATCTTGGAAGAACTTTTGAAATGATCGGAGAACTTGTTCAAAAGTCGATAAATAAGCCACTAGATAAAGATCGCATAATTAAGAGTTTATCTAAAACAGGAGATACACCTTTCTTAATAAATGAGGTGACTTTTGAAAGTTATGAAGATGGATTTATGAAAATGTCATCATTAAATTTAGTGAGGCGAGAATTAATAGAAGCTGTGCAAAATTCTATAATAGAAAAATATAAACGAGAGAATACTAATAGACAGATTAATTATAATAAAGGACTTGCACTACAAGAAGATAATAAAGATATAGAATTAACAAATGAAATTATGCCAGAAACTCTTATAGTAGTTTCTAGTGATGAACAATTAAAGGCTACAATGAAAATGGGATTTAATAATATTGCTATAAATCATTTTATGCGAGGGTATAAAATCAATTTAGGTATAAAAGATCTAAATAAAAAGGATGTAAATATTTACATTAAGGTTCCAAATATTATTAAAGGTGAATTTGAAAATATCTGTGAAATTATAGAAAGTAATTTAGGAAATATAAAAGGTATTATCACTGCTAATTTAGGAATAATTAGTAGATTCAATAAAAAAACCAATGTTATTGGTGATTATAAATTAAATGTTTTTAATAGTTATTCAGGAGATTTCTATAAAAATTTCCTTTCCGGAACTTGTATTAGTGCTGAATTAAATGCAACGGAGATTAAAAAAATATCATATAAAAGTTCATTACCACTTCAAATTATGGTATACGGAAAATATGAACTTATGGTTAGTGAGTATTGCGTCATTGGTAGCGTTTTTGGTAATAAGAGTGAAAACAAGACTTGTCTTGGTAATTGCAGCAAAGGAGATTATACACTTAAAGACAGAAAAGGTGTAGAATTTAGTATTAGAACAGACAAATATTGTAGAAGTTATATTTATAATAATGTGCCGGTTAATTTGATACCTAACATTGAGGAAATTAAAAAGAATAAAATTGCTTCATTTAGATTAGATTTTATAGAAGAAAGTTATGATGAAACTATTGAAGTCCTTACAAATTATATTGACAAAGAGTGGAAAGGAGATTTTAAAAATTATACAAGAGGTCATTATAAAAGAGGCGTTGAATAATACAAAGTATACGTCAATAATTTAAATTTTTTAACAAAGGGAAGACGGTGGAACATGAATACAAAATCATTAAAGGTTTTAGAATATTATAAAATTAAAGAAAAGATTAAAGCATACGCTCATACTAAGGCAGGTAAAGATATTATAGATAATTTAGAGCCTTACACAAATGTATATGAAGTTCGCGAACATTTACAAGAAACTAATGAGGCATTACTTCTTTTATCAAGAAAGGGAAGTGCTCCTTTTGAAGGTATATATGATGTTCGCTCTGCAATAGTAAGAGCGTCAAAAGAAGCAACACTTATGCCAATGCAACTACTGCGAATAGCTCAAATGCTACGTTGCGCTAGATTGTTTCAAAATTATGTTGGAAGCAATGGGGATGAACTTTCTTCTAGAGTTTTAGAAGATATATGTATTGGAATTGTACCAATAAAAAAATTAGAAGATGAAATTTTTATTGCTATAATTAGTGATGAAGAAATATCTGATAGGGCTAGTAGTTTACTTTTTAGTTTAAGAAAATCTCTAAAAGATAAGAATGCTTCTGTAAAGGATAAGGTAACTTCATTAGTCAGGACTTATGCTAGATATCTTCAAGAGAGTCTTTATACTATAAGAGGTGATAGATATGTAATTCCAGTTAAAATAGAACATAAAGGGAGCGTTCCAGGAATTGTGCATGACCAAAGTTCTTCAGGAGCTACACTTTTTATTGAGCCAATGAGTTTAGTAAATTTAAACAATGAGATTAAGGAAATAATGCTAAAGGAAAAAGCTGAGGTTGAGAGAATTTTAGCAGAACTTTCCTATAAAATATATGAAAATATAAATATTGTTTCAAATAATGCAAACATAGTATGGGAATTAGATTCTATTTTTGCAAAAGCAGGGTATGCAATTGAAATTAATGCTATTATTCCAAAGGTTAATGAGGATGGAATAATAGATATAATTGAGGCAAGGCACCCACTTATAGATCCAAAGGTTGTAGTACCTAGCAATATATATTTAGGCTCAGATTTTACGTCCCTTGTAATAACAGGACCTAATACAGGTGGTAAAACGGTAACGTTAAAAACTGTTGGGCTAATACAACTTATGGCTATGAGTGGAATTTTAATTCCTGCAAGAGAAGGGTCTATTGTAAGTTTTTTTGATGAGATTTTCGCTGATATAGGTGATGAACAAAGCATAGAGCAAAGTTTATCTACTTTTTCTTCTCACATGACAAATATAGTAAATATAATTGCAAAAGCAGATATAAAATCTTTAGCTCTATTTGATGAATTAGGGGCTGGTACAGATCCGACTGAGGGAGCAGCACTAGCTGTTTCAATACTTGAAAATTTGAGAGCAAGGGGTACAAAAGTAGTTGCAACTACTCATTATAGTGAATTAAAGGGATATGCGTTAAGAACTTCCGGAGTTGAAAATGCTTCTGTAGAATTTAACGTGGATACTTTAAGCCCAACCTATAGATTAATAATTGGAGTACCAGGTAAATCAAATGCTTTTGAAATTTCAAAAAGATTAGGACTTCCTGATTATATTATTAAAAGTGCTAGAGAAAATATTTCTAAAGAGACCTTAGAGTTTGAAGAATTAGTACAAAGCTTACAAGAAAAGAGCATAAAGGTCGAGAGCGATGCTAGGGAGTCTGAGATTTTGAAATTAGACGCTAGAAAACTAAAAGATAAATATCAAGAAAAATTATACAAACTTGAAAATATTCGTGAAAATGCAATGTATGAAGCTCAAAGGGAAGCAAAGAAACTTATAAAAAATGCTAAAGAAGAATCTGATGTTATTCTTAAAAATATGAGAGAACTAGAAAAGCTAGGATATTCATCTGAGGCAAGACAAAAGCTTGAAGAGGAAAGAAAAAAAATTAAAAATAAGCTTGATAATATAGAAATTCATGTAGAAAAAAATAAAGATGATTTAGGTGAAAAGTTAAAAAATGTAAAACAAGGAGAAGAGGTATTTTTGCCATCTCTTAACCAAAAGGTAATTGTAATTTCAAAACCTGATAAAAAAGGTGAGGTGCAGGTTCAAGCTGGTATCATGAAGATAAATGTTAAAGTAGATGAGTTACGTGTATCAAAGCTTTCTCAGGAAGATAAGAAAAAAGCTAAGATAAAAAAGAGAGAAATGAAGCTAAACTTAAGTAATGTATCTACTTCGGTAGATCTTAGAGGTATGGATTCCGAGGAGGCTATTTTTACTGTTGATAAATATTTAGATGAAGCTTTCCTTGGGGGACTTAAGGAAGTTACCATTATCCATGGTAAGGGAACAGGAGTTTTAAGAAATGCTATTACTGATATGCTAAAGAGGCATGGTCATGCTAAAACATATAGATTGGGGAATTATGGTGAAGGTGGTAGCGGAGTTACTGTAGTCGAGATTAAATAATAAAAGACTAAAAAGGGACGGTTAAATATGGTTATTGTGAGTGCTTGTTTATGCGGTATCAATTGTAGGTATGATGGTGGCAATAATTTAGATGAGCGTGTACTTAAACTATTAAAAGAAGGAAAAGCATTGCCTGTTTGTCCAGAACAACTAGGAGGGCTAGAGACTCCACGGGAACCACGAGAAATTTCAAGTGGAAATGGTCTTGATGTAATAAATGGGAAAGCAACTATTATTGGATTTGGAAATAATGAGATAACTTCAAAGTTTTTAAAAGGTGCTTATGAAACTCTAAAAATAGCAGAGGTTATAGGAGCAACTTGCGCTGTTTTAAAGGCGAGAAGTCCATCTTGCGGAGTTTCTAAAATATATGATGGAACATTTAGTAGCACTTTAAGGCCAGGAAATGGAGTTACAACTCAGTTATTATTATCTAGGGGTATAAAGGTGTTTTCAGAAGAAAATTTAGATGAAGTAGAATTTTAATTAAGGAGGGTAATTTAAATGTCAACATATTCACTAGTGCCAAAGGAAATATTAGAATGCATAAAAACATATATTAAGAGTGGTGAAGCAGTTGAAATATCTGACTTATTAGAAAATGATAATATTTTATATAGAGAAATTATATTTTTTAAGAAATGGTCTAAAAATAATACTAAAGTACCACTTGGGTATCTTTATATCGATGAAAAAAATGAAATCATTTTTCAAAAGACACTTCAGAAAAGATTAGCAAAATTAGCTTATTTTTTAGAAATATTTTATAATACAGAAAATAAAAGCTACATAGTGAATACATTTCAAGATGAGGGTCAAGTCAAAAGGGATAATGATACTTATAAATTGGTAACGGATGGACTTGATATCCTAACTAAAGACGGAAATATGGATACGCAGAAAGTTAAACAAATGGTGCTTAAATTGCCTGATTTTTGTGAAGAAAACAATAAAATCTTAAAAGCATTTATGATTGTATCTAAGAAATATAAGGATGAAAAAAAGTATTTTAATATAGATATGTTAGAAAAATTATTAGTAACATATAGAGAGTCGCTAAGTATAAATCTAAAAAAGATAAGACTGGTATATTCAGTAAAAGAGTGTTATGAAAATATTAAATTAGCTTCTGAAAAAAAGATGAAACCAATTTTTATTAGAATTAACTTTAAATTAACAAAACCATTAATAAAAACAAGTTACATGATGGACTTTTTTATTAAAGTGGTTAATAGTTGTGAAATAATAAGTGAAATGACAGATTTACAATATTTTAAGTACTTAGGAACTATTGAAGAAGCAAATGTTAATAATAGAGTAAAATTAATTAGAAGTAAAAAGAACTAAAAAGAACTCCAAAATTGGAGTTCTTTTTAGTTCTAGTCAACAGTTATGTGCACTGCATCTTCTTCAAGAACAACTTTTATATATTCAACTTCAGGGTCTTCAGTTCCTTGAACATATAGTCCAGTGTTTTTTAGTTTCTCAACATAATCCACAATTTCCTTAGTTATTCTTTCTCCAGGGCAAAGAACTGGAATGCCAGGTGGATAAGCCATTAAAAATTCACCACTTATCATACCAACACTTTTTTTGATTTCAACAGCGGTATTTACACTATTGAATGCTTCCCTAGGTATTTGAACTTGCTCTGGAATACTAGGAATATCAATAAAATCAATTTTTTTTGTTCCTTTACCATAATACTCATAACTTATTTCTTCTAGAGCTTTTAGTAATTGATCCATTCCATCTCTAGTATCACCAAAAGACCCAACTGCTAATATATTATAAATATCAGATAATTCCATTTGTATGTGATATTTATTAGAAAGTATCATATCTAAGTCATAACCTGTTATTCCTAAATCACGACATGTTATTGTGATTTTAGTTGGATCAAAAGCATAAGCTCCGAGCCCATTTAAAATTTCTTCTCCGAAACAATAAAATCCAGGTATTTTATTTACTTCACTTCTTACATAATTACACAAATCAATTGTTTTTTCTAATAGTTCTGTACCATGTAATGCAATTTGTCTTCTTGCACAATCAAGGGATGCCATTAGTATATATGAAGGTGAAGTTGTGTGCATAAGGTTTATTAGCTGTTTAACTCTCGCTGGATTAACACGCTTTGAACTAACATGTAGCATTGAGCTTTGAGTTAATGAACCTATAATTTTATGTGTGCTTTGAGCACATATATCTGCTCCAGCCTCCATTGCCGATATTGGTAATCTATTATTAAATTTAAGATGAGGACCATGAGCTTCATCAACTATAAGTGGAATATCATATTCATGTACTATATCTGCTATTTTTTTAATATCGGTAGAAACTCCATAATATGTAGGATTTATTATAAGCACAGCTTTTGCATCAGGATTATTTTTCAATGTTTCTTCTACAGTCTCAGGCGCAACACCATGAGCAACACCAATTTTTTTATCTAGTTCAGGTTGCATATAAACTGGGATAGCCCCTGATAAAATGATACCGCCTGTTATTGATTTATGTACATTCCTGGGTACAATAATTTTATCACCGGATCCAACTACAGACATAATCATAGCTTGAATAGCACCAGAAGTTCCATGAACGGAGAAAAATGATGCATCAGCACCATAAGCATCTGCAGCTAATTCTTGAGCCTTTTTAATAGGACCAGTGGGATGATGAAAACTGTCAACAAGTTTAAAAACTGTAACGTCAATTTTAAAAGGGTTTGCTCCCATAAAATTTTTAAATTGCTCATCAGCTCCTAAGCCTTTTTTATGTCCAGGCACGTGAAAGGGTAAGGTGTCTCTGTCAACATATTCCATTAGGGCATCAAATAATGGAGTTTCACTTTGATTTAATCTATACAATTTATACACCCCTTTTAAAAAAAATTATATTAATTATCTAAATCGCTATTTAAAATATATTCATTCAACCAATTTATAATTATAAAGGATTAGATGTGTAATTGCAATTATAAACATTTATATTTATAAAATAAAACATAATAATTGTATTAAAAAACTAAGATAAAATCCTGATTTATAAAAAAAATCAAGAATACCTTTTATTTCTACGTAGTTGATAGTATAATATGATAGACTAAGTTGGGATATAGTGTAATAATAACAAGGTAAATGACAATTTCGATATTAATATAGAAATGGAGGAAAAATATGACATATAAAGAGAAATATAATAGTTGGATTAGTTCAACTTTTATAGACTCAGAATTAAAGAAAGAACTTGTGCAATTAGTAGATGAAAAAGAAATTGAAGACAGATTTTATAAAGATTTAGAATTTGGTACAGGTGGACTAAGAGGTGTAATTGGTGCAGGGACTAATAGGATGAATATACATACTATAGGCAAGACTACTCAGGGTTTATCAGACTATTTAAAATCAAAATACATTGGAAAAATTTCAGTTACTATAGCATATGATTCAAGGAATATGTCAATAGAGTTTGCCAAAGCCGCTGCAGAAACTCTTTGTGGTAACGGTATTTCAGTGAATTTATTTGAAAAATTAACGCCAACACCAATTTTATCTTATGCTGTTCGTGAATTAGAAAGCAAGGCTGGAATTGTTATAACTGCATCACATAACCCTAAAGAATATAATGGATATAAGGTTTATGGAGAAGATGGTGGACAAGTTACTGATGAAGTTGCAAAAAATATTATTACTTGTGTAAACAGTATAGAAGATTTTTCTAAAGTTAAAAATATGAATGTTAATGATGCAAAACAAAACGGAATATTAAAAATGATTGGAGAAAATATTTATTTATCATATATGGATAAAGTTAAGAAATTAACAATAAGAAAAGACTTAGTTGATAAATATGCCAGTGATTTAAAAATAATTTATACTCCCATTCATGGATCTGGAAATCTACCTGTGAGAAGAGTTTTAAAAGAATTAGGTTATAATAATGTGATTGTTGTAAAAGAACAAGAAATGCCAAATGGTAATTTTCCCACAGTTCCATATCCTAATCCAGAAGAACCAAAAGTGTTTGAATTAGCCTTAGAAATGGCAAAGGGCATAAATCCAGACATTATATTTGGTACAGACCCTGATTGTGATCGTATTGGAGTAGTGGTTAAGGGCGAGAAAGGAAAGTACAAGGTCTTGTCAGGAAATCAGACAGGGGTATTACTAAGTAATTATATACTAAAATCTTTAAGTGAAACGGATCAATTGCCGAGGAATGGTGTAATAATAAAAACTATTGTTACGACAGACATGGTAGAGGCTATTTCTAAAAAATATAATGTACAAGTGTTAGATGTGCTTACAGGTTTTAAATATATTGGAGAAAAAATTAAAGAGTTTGAAAAGACAGGTGAGAAAGACTTTATATTTGGATTTGAAGAAAGTTTTGGTTATTTAGCAGGGAATTTTGTGAGAGATAAAGATGCGGTTATAGCTGCAATGTTAATTTGTGAAATGACACTTTACTATAAAAATAAAGGTATGAGTTTATATGATGCCTTAATAGGAATTTATAAAGAACATGGATATTATAAAGAAAGTTTAGTTTCAATAGAACTCAAAGGAAAAGATGGCGCAAAAAAAATAAGTAATATATTGGAAAGTCTAAGGCATTCAATGAAAGAATCTGTAAACAATAACAAAATCGTAAAAAAAATGGATTATAAATCTAGTATAGAGATGGATTTAACTAGTAATACTGAAAAATTGATAGAACTACCAAAATCAAATGTACTAAAATTTATATTAGAGGATGGTTGTTGGTTTGTAGTTAGACCATCAGGTACTGAACCAAAAATGAAGATTTATCTATCTGTTAAGGGAGATTCTTTGGAAAATGCATCTGAAAAGATAATTGAGTTAAAAAAAGCTGTAATGAAAATAGTTGATGAGGTATGTGAAAAGTAAAACTGTCGATTAACACAAAAAATGTCCATAATTACTGCTACTATAATTTTATAAGGTTTACAAATTATCCTTAGTATATTATTATTATAAATAGCAACATTTGTATTATAAATATTTAAGATTAGTAGGAAGGTGTAAAAATGGATGTCAAAACATATTTTTCAGAAAAATTAGCAGCACTTCTTTTTTTAGAAATAAAAAAGAATAGTAAAATTAATGATCTTGTTATTTCAAATGATATATACTTCCCAGTGAGAACTAATGAGATAATCCAAAAGGTAAAGAAAAAGGAAGATTTTAAAAATATACCAGTCAATTTATTTATAGAAGGAATGTTCTATGTAATAGGTGCAGATGAACACTTTAAATATAATGAAGAGTATAAAAAAATTATTAATACTGTACCAAATTCGACAGGATTTATAAAAAGCGTGATATTTAAAGAAATTAAAGATGAAAATTATGAGGAAGCATATATTATTTTAAAAGGATTATTAGTTATAGAGGAAAATATCGATAATTATGATAAAATTTTTCTTTTAGTTGATAAATTAAGAATTAATAATAGTATGTTTAAGGAAGAAGAACTAAAACTTGTAGAAAAAGCTAAAAATATTACTAATTATAGTAATCCATATTTATATGAGGCATTAGTATTAAATAGTGAAAATAAACATGACTTAGCATTAATGGCATTAAGAAATTATACGATGAATGGTGGAGAACAAACTTTAGATGTTATTGAACTTAAAAATTCATTAGAAACCATAACAGGTTTTGAAAAAGCAAAAGAGTTAGTGCCAACTGACCCTAAAGAGGCACTTAAGATTTTAATACCTTTGATAAATCAATTAGGCGATAAACCGGATATATATTATCATTGCGCGGTTGCATATAGAGTCTTACAAAATTATGAGAAGGCAATATATTATTTAAATGAGGCAGTAGCTATTGATAAGGATTTAATTGAGGTAATTAATGAATTTGGAATTAATTATGCTTGCCTTGAAAATTACGAAATGGCAATACAATATTTTAGAAAAGCATTTGAAGTTACAAAATCCATAGAGATATGTACAAATCTAGTTATGTGTTATATAAACGTCAAAAACTTTGAGCAAGCAAGGATACATTTAGATATAGCTAAAAAAATTGATGCAAAAGATGAAATTGTGATTGATTTAGAAAAACTTTTTACGGAGGATAAATAATGGAATTAATTGAGTATTTTAATATTATAAAGAAAAGGATATTGTTAGTTGTTTTAATTACAATAGGGGCAACGGTGCTTAGTGGAGTTCTAAGTTATTTTGTTATTACACCTACATATAAAGCAGATATATCTGTAATAATTGGAAAAGTGCAAAACAAATCAGAGGTACCTCAGACTGATATTAATGATGTAATGATGTATCAAAAATTAGTTGCAACTTATAGTGAGTTTGCTAAATCAAGAAAGGTTTCAGAAGATGTTATTAAAAAACTTAAATTGGATATTACACCTAGTGAACTTCAAGATATGGTAACAGTTCAAGCTCAAGGTGATACTGAATTTTTAACCCTAACAGTTAAATCTAAAGATGCAAAAGAAGCTATGGTAGTTGCGAACCAGTTAGCTAAATCATTGAAAAGTATAAGTAATGATGTTAAAAAAACTGATAATGTACAAATATTAGATGAAGCAGAGCAACCTACAGCACCAGATAGTCCCAATCCAAAGTTAAATATGGCAATTGCATTTTTTATTGGGCTTATGATTTCACTTGGAATAGCTTTCTTGCTTGAGTATTTAGATAATACTGTAAAAAGTCAAGATGAGTTAGAAAAACTAACAGGACTACCAGTTATAGGTGTTATTCCTTTGACTGAAGATAAACAATAGGAAGGTGAGAATATGTTAAAAAAATTAATAACATTAAAAAATCCAAAATCTAGAACGGCTGAGGCATTTAGAACATTAAGAACTAATATTCAATTCTCTTCCTTAGATAAAGAACTTCAAACTATAGCAGTAACTTCATCTGGTTCTGGAGAAGGTAAAAGTACTGTAATTGCTAACTTAGCTATAACTATGGCAGAAAGTGGGAAAAAAGTAATTCTTGTTGATTGTGATTTAAGAAAGCCATCAATACATAAGAAAATGGGAATTTCTAATGCTTTAGGATTAACAAATGTATTAGTTCAGGATGTTAAAAAAGAAGACTGTATGGTTAAGACTGAAGTTGATAATCTTCTAATACTAACTAGTGGGCCAATACCTCCAAATCCAGCAGAGTTGTTAGGAAGCAAAAAAATGCGAGCTTTTATTGAAGCTTTAAAAGACGAATTTGATTTGATTCTTATTGATGCTCCACCAGTTCTTGCAGTAACAGATGCACAAATTTTATCTACAGTAGTAGATGGAGTAATCTTTGTTGCATCTTATGGCGAAGCTCAAAAAAATGCTATTGTAGATGCAAAACAATTAATTGATAAGGTGGGTGGAAAAATATTAGGAGTTGTATTCAATAAAGTGCCTAATGAAGCATGCGGATATCATGGTAAATATTATAAAGGGTATTACGGAAAAGAAAATTAAAATATTATAAGTAGAAAAGTAAGCTTAAATAACTCTTTACAATTGTTAAACATAGGAATAGTATTGTATATAATTGGATTATTAAAAATGAAACTGATATTTTCAAATATCATTATAAAAAGCTACATAATTATGATCATTTTATTAGAGGGGTGAAGAATTATGAGAGTAAAAAAAGCTATAATACCTGCAGCAGGGCTTGGAACAAGATTTTTACCAGCTACAAAAGCTCAACCTAAAGAAATGCTGCCAATTGTTGATAAACCAACAATACAGTATATTATAGAGGAGGCTGTTGCGGCCGGAATTGAGGAAATATTAATTATAACAGGAAGAAATAAAAGAGCAATTGAAGACCATTTTGATAAATCGGTTGAACTTGAATACCAATTACAAAAAAATGGTAAAGATGATGTATTAAAGATGGTTCAAAATATATCTAACTTGGCAAATATTTATTATATACGTCAGAAAGAACCTAAAGGTTTGGGCCATGCAATAAGTTGTGCTAAAACTTTTGTTGGAAATGAACCATTTGCGGTTATGCTCGGTGATGATGTGGTAGATAGTGAGGTGCCTTGTCTAAAACAACTTATAGATTGTTACTCTAAATATGAGACTTCAATTATAGGAGTTCAGCAGGTTCCCAAAAGTGAAGTTTCCAAATATGGTATTATAGATGGAGTATCAGTAGAAAATAGAGTGTATAAAGTTAAAGATGTTGTAGAAAAACCTAATGCAAGTGAAGCTCCATCGAATATTGCTATACTAGGAAGATATATTATAACACCAAGGATATTTGATATTTTAGAAAATACAAAACCAGGTAAAGGTGGCGAAATACAACTTACTGATGCTTTGAAAACTTTAATATCAGAGGAAGATATGTATGCTTATAATTTTGAGGGTAGAAGATATGATGTGGGAGATAAAGAAGGATTTTTAGAAGCTACTGTAGAATATGCACTTAAACGGGATGAACTTAAAGAAACATTTATGAAATATCTTTTGACTATTAAAGATAATGATGTATTTAAAGAAATTTATAGTAAATGTATTAATAATCAAAATAAATAATATCAATGGAAGCTAGGTAAAACTAGCTTTTTTTTATTTTAATATAATGTAGTATGTTCTAATTTAAGAAATTATAGAAAAATAGATAATAAACTTATATAAATTATATAAATTATATAAATTATATAAATTATATAAATAGAATAATATAGGATACAATGAGAGATACTGAGATATACTACAATGGAAGTGTAAAAACATGTTGAATAATTTTAGAAATGATGTAAAATGGTTAGAGAGAGTTGGGATGATTTAAACAAGATAAAGGACAAGAACACAATAAAACTTATAGAAAAATCTTTGTTATGTAAGTATCTAAAATAAACCGCAAAAAACTATAAGAAACTTAGAATATAGTAGGCAAGGATAAAATATATATATATTGCATTCTAAAAAAAGTTAAGATTTATAGATATAAAAAAGAACATATAAGAAAGTTAACCTATTAAATAAGATCTTTAGGGTTGAAGGAGGTAACAAAATGTTTCAATTAAAAGATGAATTATTATTAAAACTAGAAAATAAAACAGCTAGGCTTGGTGTAGTAGGACTTGGATATGTTGGATTGCCACTAGCTGTAGAGAAGGCTAAAGTAGGTTATGAAGTAATAGGGTTTGATGTTCAAGAGAAAAAGGTTCAAATGGTAAATGAGGGACGTAATTATATAAGTGATATTGTGGATTCGGATTTAGAACGATTAGTAAAAAACGGGAAACTAAGGGCTACAACAGATTTTAGCTTTGTTAAGGATGTAGAGACGGTATGTATTGCAGTTCCTACTCCACTTGATCTATATAAGCAACCCGATTTATCATATGTAGTTGAATCAACTAAAAGTGTAGCTAAGTACTTGCACAAGGGAATGCTCGTGGTACTTGAGAGTACTACTTACCCAGGAACAACTGAAGAGGTACTTAAACCAATACTTGAAGAATCTGGTTTAAAATGTGGAGTAGATTTTTTCTTAGCGTTTTCTCCTGAGAGAATAGATCCGGGAAATAAACAATTTAACACAAAAAATACTCCAAAAGTAGTTGGAGGATGCACGAAAGACTGTACTGAGGTAGCAGGAATGTTATATAGAAGTGTGCTTGAGGGAGATATATTAGAAGTGTCTTCACCAGCAGTAGCTGAAA
>ERZ1463037.89-NODE-89-length-14663-cov-13.785323_pt1 | contig 14663 bp, 12 predicted proteins | sample MGYA00564484_ERZ1463037 | MGnify/ENA primary metagenome ERZ1463037 (study PRJEB39244, sample SAMEA3635151) | Helicobacter pylori | study: EMG produced TPA metagenomics assembly of PRJEB11511 data set (Assembly of a 5300-year-old Helicobacter pylori... | reverse complement strand
TAATGTTTATGGCATATAAGGGTTTCTCTGTCATTGTCTTTGCCCCTATTTTTGCTCTACTCGCTGCTTTATTTTCTGGAATGGCTATTTTGCCAACATATACAGAAATATTTTTGCCCAATCTTGGTAAGTATGTAACCATATACTTTCCGTTCTTTCTACTGGGAGCAATATTTGGAAAAACAATGGAACAATCTGGTGCAGCAAAGTCTATTGCCAAAACAATAGTTGAAAAATTAGGCAAAAAAAGAGCAATGCTTTCAGTAGTATTATCAGCAGCTATCCTTACTTACGGCGGAGTAAGTCTTTTCGTTGTAGCATTTGCTGTATATCCATTTGCAGCATCTATTTTCAAAGAAGCAGACATTCCAAAACGTCTTGTTCCAGCAACTATTGCACTTGGTGCCTTTACATTTACTATGGACTCGCTTCCCGGAACACCACAGATTCAGAACTCAATTCCAATGAAATTTTTTAATACAGATCTTTATGCTGCACCAGTTATGGGAATACTTGGAGCAATTATTATTATGACATGTGGTATTACCTATTTAGAGTGGCGTAAACGTAAGGCACAAGCAGCTGGAGAAGGATATGGTGATAACCATACTAATGAGCCTGTTATGGTTGATGATGATAGTTTACCAAACCCATTTTTATCAGCATTACCATTGATATCTGTACTTGCTGTTACTCTTATATTACAAAAATTAGTTTTCCCACACTGGGATATAATGTCTTGGGTAACTAAAGAACCTTACAATATGTTATCAAAAGGTGTTGTAGGAACAATGAATAACTGGGCACTCATGATTTCACTTATCGTAGGAATTCTTCTTGCTATGCTTATCAATCCTAAACGTATGCAGGGTAATTTATCTAAAGCTATCAATGCTGGTGCTATAGGCTCCCTTTTAGCAGTTATAAATACGGCATCTGAAGTAGGTTTTGGTAATGTTATAAAAACACTACCTGGTTTTCAATCTATAGCTCATGCATTAACAAATATAAATCCGCATGGTAGTCCCTTACTATCTGAAGCAGTTACAGTAAATGTTTTATCCGGAGTAACTGGTTCTGCATCAGGCGGAATGAGTATTGCACTTGATACTTTTGGTAAACACTACTTACAATGGGCATCAAGCACTGGCATAAGCCCTCAATTGCTCCATCGAGTTGCTGCTATGGCGTCTGGTGGAATGGATACATTACCACACAATGGAGCAGTTATTACTCTCCTTGGAATTGCAGGCTTAACACATAAACAAGCGTATAAAGATATATTTGCTATTACTATCCTTAAAACAGGAACATGTTTCTTCCTAATTGGATTACAATCAATTTTACATTTTGTTTAATTATTAAATATAATTATATTTTATATGAACGGTATTCTTAAATCTTAAGAATACCGTTCATTTTTGCGTAATCATACCCTAAATTTTTTTTGAATTAGTTTTTTATTTCTTTATATGGAAAATATATTTGCTCCTTATAATTATGAGAAGTTTGACTAATAATACTATAAAAGGAGGTCTTAAAATGCAAAAAGTTATGTCTAGCACTGAGGCAATTTCTTTAATTAAAAACGGAGATACCGTCGCAGTTGGAGGTTTTATCGGTTGCGGACACCCAGAAGAATTAACTATAAAAATTAGTGAATGTTTTCTTGAAAAAGGTTTGCCAAATAATTTAACTTTAGTTTATGCTGCTGGTCAAGGAGATTCAAAAGATAAAGGTTTAAACCACCTTGGCCTCGAAGGTTTAGTTTCAAAGGTAATCGGTGGTCATTGGGGTCTTGCTCCCAAACTTGTAAAACTTGCTATTGAAAATAAAATCCAGGCTTATAATCTTCCTCAAGGTGTAATCTCTCACCTATATAGAGATATAGCAGCAGGTAAACCTGGAACAATAACTCATGTTGGACTAAAAACTTTTGTAGACCCTAGAATAGACGGTGGTAAATTAAACACTGTGACTAAAGAAGATATAGTAAAGGTTATTGAAATTGATAATAAAGAATATCTGTTTTACAAATCTTTTCCAATAAATGTAACACTTATTAGAGCTTCTTATGCTGATGAGTTTGGAAATGCTACTATGGAAAAAGAAGCTGTAACCCTGGATGGTCTTTCTATGGCTCAAGCTGCTAAAAATTCTTCTGGGATTGTAATACTTCAGGTTGAAAAAATTGTAGCAACCGGAACCCTTGATCCAAGAAAAGTTAAAATTCCAGGAATACTTGTGGATGCCATTGTAATTTCAAAACCAGAAAATCATATGCAAACTTATGCAGAACAATACAATCCATCTTATAATGGTGAAATAAAAATGGCACTTAGTAATATTCCAGGTCTTAAGCTAGATGAAAGAAAAATAATATCTAGAAGAGCCGCAATGGAGCTTATACCAAATGCTATTACCAACCTTGGAATTGGAGTACCAGAAGGAATTTCCATGGTTGCAAATGAAGAAGGAATTTCTAGCGACTTAAAAGTTACATTAGAATCAGGTCCAATAGGTGGAATCCCTGCAGGTGGATTAAGTTTTGGAGCCTCAATAAATCCTGAAAGCATACTAGATCAAAGTAATCAATTTGATTTCTATGATGGAGGAGGTCTTGATATAGCCTTCCTAGGTCTTGCTCAATGCGACGAGAATGGCAATATTAATGTAAGTAAATTTGGTCCTAAAATTGCAGGTTGTGGTGGTTTTATTAATATAACTCAAAACTCAAAAAAAGTTGTATTTTGTGGAACTTTCACAGCAGGAGGATTAAAAATTGTAATTCAAGATGGTAAATTAAATATAATTCAAGATGGTAAATTAAATAAATTCATTAAAACTGTTGAGCAAATAACATTTAGTGGTGAATATGCTATAGATGTCTCCCAACCAGTCTTATACATCACTGAAAGAGCGGTCTTCAAATTAACTAAAGATGGTGTTACTTTAGAAGAAATTGCTCCTGGTATTGATATGCAAAAGGATATTTTAGATAGAATGGATTTTACTCCTATTATATCTAAAAATTTAAAATTGATGGATAAAAAATTATTTAATGAAGGTATTGTAGGTATCAAATTATCTACGAATAAATAGAAGATTAAAACAAAATATAATTAGATTATACAAGGAGGTTTTTAAATGTTAGGCGTTATCGGAATATTATTAAGTTTATGTCTTTTGATGTTTATGGCATACAAGGGTTTTTCAGTAATTGTATTTGCACCTATTTTTGCACTTCTGGCCGCTTTATTTTCTGGAATGGCTATTTTGCCTACATATACAGAAATATTCTTACCCAATCTTGGTAAATATATAACAATTTAATTTCCGTTCTTTCTACTCGGAGCAATATTTGGAAAAACAATGGAACAGTCTGGAGCAGCAAAATCAATTGCAAAAACTATAGTCGAGAAATTAGGGAAAAAGAGAGCAATACTCTCGGTAGTATTGTCAGCAGCTATCCTTACCTATGGTGGTGTAAGCCTCTTCGTCGTAGCATTCGCGGTTTACCCATTTGCAGCATCTATTTTTAAAGAAGCAGACATTCCAAAACGTCTTGTCCCAGGAACTATTGCACTTGGTGCCTTTACGTTTACTATGGATTCACTTCCTGGAACACCACAAATTCAGAACTCTATCCCAATGAAATTTTTTAATACAGATCTTTATGCAGCACCTGTAATGGGAATACTTGGAGCAATCATTATTTTAACATCTGGCATGACTTATTTGGAGTGGCGTAAGCGTAAAGCACAAGCAGCCGGAGAGGGCTATGGTAAAAACCATACCAATGAACCTATTATAGTTAACGACGCTAGCTTACCAAATGCATTTTTATCGGCATTACCACTTGTTTCAGTGCTAGTTGTAACCCTCATTCTGCAAAAATTAGTTTTTCCACATTGGGATATTATATCTTGGGTAACTAAAAAGCCTTATAATATGCTATCTGCTGGTGTGGTAGGAACAATGAATAACTGGGCACTCATGATTTCACTTATCGTAGGAATTCTTCTTGCTATGCTTATTAATCCTAAACGTATGCAAGGTAATTTAGCCAAAGCTATCAACGCTGGTGCTATAGGTTCTCTTTTAGCAGTTATAAATACGGCGTCTGAAGTAGGCTTTGGTAATGTTATAAAAACACTACCAGGTTTTCAGTCTATTGCTCACGCTTTAACAAATATAAATCCTCATGGTAGTCCGCTTTTATCTGAAGCAGTTACCGTGAATGTTCTATCTGGAGTAACTGGTTCCGCTTCCGGTGGTATGAGTATTGCCCTAGACACTTTTGGTAAGCACTACTTGGAATGGGCATCAAGTACGGGTATAAGTCCTCAATTACTTCATCGTGTTGCTGCTATGGCATCAGGTGGAATGGATACATTACCTCATAATGGAGCGGTTATTACACTCCTTGGCATTGCAGGCTTAACACATAAGCAAGCTTATAAAGATATCTTTGCTATAACTCTCCTTAAGACAGGAACATGTTTCCTTCTAATTGGATTGCAATCAATTATTCATTTTGTATAATGGGTAAAAACTGCTTTATAAATACTAAAGGAGGAATTATTAATGAAAGGTTTAACAATGAAAGAACTAAATATAGGTGATAAAGACTCTTTTGAAAAAACTATAAGTGAATCTGATGTGTATCTTTATGCAGGCATAACCGGTGATCTAAATCCTGCTCATATAAATCAAAGAGAAGCTGAAACAACAATGTTCAAAGGTAGAATTGCCCATGGCATGTTAACAGCAGGTTTTGTTTCTGCAGTACTAGGCATGAAATTACCTGGACCAGGTACTATTTATCTAGGTCAAGAACTCAGATTTACAGCACCAGTTAGATTTGGTGATACAATTAAGGCTGAAGTTGAAGTTGTAGAAAAATACGATGAAAAAAATATTATGAAACTAAGTACAACATGTACTAATCAAGATGGTGTTGTTGTTCTCAAAGGTGTTGCAACTGTTATGCCACCTAAATAAAAATAAATTTCTTTAGAATATGTTATTTGGATTAGCGGTATTCTTAATTTTAAGAGTACCGTTATTTTTTGTGTTAAATTTACTTTATTATTATTTGTAATTTATCGCTCCTTTTGAACATAAGAAATACCTATTATTAAAATATATCTGAAAGTTCAACTTGCAAATCCTCTGTTTTACTTCGGAAAGTAGAAACAGTGGATATACCTTCTTGCAAAATTTTTGTAGTAGGAAGTTCTACAATAAACTTACTTCCTTTACCAAACTCACTTTGTGCATATACTCTTCCCTTATGCATTTCAACAATGGCTCTTACTAAACTTAGTCCTATCCCTGTCCCTTCTGCATTTCTAGAAAGTGATTTATCTACCTACTTGAATCTGTTAAATATCGTCTCTAATTCATTATGCTTAATACCTACACCATTGTCTCTTACCGATATTTCAATAAGTTCATTTTTATCTTTAATGTTAACATATATTTTATTTCCTACATCTGAAAATTTAATCGAATTCGATATAAGGTTTAATATTATTCTCTGTATTTTTTCTGGGTCACAAGCAATAATTTTTTCCTCTATATTTGTATCAAAAATTATACTTAATCCCATTGCATTAGTGTACGAAGTAATTAAATTCAATATTTCCTCTACAATTTCCACTATGTTAGTATTGGATAATTTAAGTTCAAACAATCCTGTTTCAATTTTTGATAAATCTACTATATTATTGATTACTTTTGATAACCTATAGCAGTTTTGCCTCATTGAATTAATATATTTTAAAATAGAATCTTTTTTTTCATCTAATGATCCACTCTTACAATACATATCAAACAACTGTATCGTTGAATATATTATATTGAGGGGAGTTTTAAGTTCATGAGATATATTTGCTGAAAACTCTTCCTGAGATTTTAATGTTCTTTCCAGTATTTTATTAGATTGTATTTCAGTTGTTATATCAATTATAATTACCATTATTTCTTTAATTCTTCCATTTATTTCGAACAAAGGCTCCAATATAATGTTACAATGCATATCGTTTCTATTTACTGTATAGGTTTTATTGCTAATATAATTTACTTTTCTACATTTTATTACTTCATTGATTTTTTTGAAATATTCATCATCAAAAATATTTGAACTTATATCTGAAATCTTATTTCCTTTCATTTGAGAGGATGATATAATTTCTGGTTTAAATATCTTTACAATATCAATTGCCTTTTGGTTTATTTCTATTACAAGCAACTCTGGACATTTTAATCTAATTACAGGCAATTGTAGATTATATATAAGTCTATCTAAAAATTCATTTCTACTACTCATCATTTTATTCATTTTTTCAAGTTTAACATTTTGTTTCCTAAGTAATAATTCACGTTCAATTGCGTCAACTACAATAGTTAACGTTAATAAAAAAAACGGGTTATGAAGTATAGTAGCTGTCATAATACATATACTTCCGAGCAAATTATTATCATCTAGATAATGAAATGGCACTCCATAACAAGCGCTGTTATGTAAAGAGACATGAAAATGATTAGTCCCTATTAATTGTACGGGGTGATCTTGTTTTAGCGTTAAACTAACAACGTTCGTACCCATATCCTCTTCATTAAATTGAGCTCCAGCCTTAATTCCAAGTAAAGTCATGGTTGATTTTATTGTTTTGTCTCCTAAAGTCTCTAGCAAATAACCTTTTTCATCTGATATTCCTATTAATATAGGCGTACCTTCAAGTGATTTTATTATTTTTTGACTAAAAAATTTTACAACCTCTAAAATATCCCTGTAATCTTCTTTTTTTTCTAAAAGCTTTGATTCTGTTAAAATATTTTTTGGTGACCTAGTAGGTTCATTTGGGTCCATACCTAATTCAAAACACCTTTTTTTAGATTCTATAATATACGTTGGTTCTTTCTCTTTCTTAATCATACGTTATATTCCCCCTAGGACACTAAAAACGGCTTAATATATTACGCCAATTTTTAAAATTACAATAAGTAAATTTTATCATAATTTCCGTCTTAAGACAATAATAATGTATTTTTCAATTGTTGTTTATTACTGTTCAAACCTATACCCAACACCCCATATTGTTTCAATATATTTAGGGTTTGATGGATCACTCTCAATTTTTTCTCTTAACTTTCTAATGTGTACTGTGACCGTCCCCACATCTCCAAATGAGTCTACTCCCCATACTTTATTAAAAATATTATCCTTTGAAAATACCTTGTTTGGATTAAGAGCTAAAATTGTTAAAATATCAAATTCTTTTGCTGTAAGTATTACTTCCACTCCATTCACATATACACGCCTAGAATTACTGTATATACTAAGTCCCCTTATCTCAATGATTTCGCTTTGATCTTTATTTTTGCCAATCAATCTTTCATATCTCGATATATGAGCCTTTACCCTTGCAACGAGTTCTCCAGGGCTAAATGGTTTTGTTATATAATCATCCGCGCCTAGTCCAAGCCCTCTTATTTTATCAATATCCTCTTTTTTTGCAGAAACCATAAGTATAGGAACATCCTTCACATTTCTTATTTGCCTGCAAATTTCAAAACCATCAACTTTAGGAAGCATAACATCGAGTATTATAAGATTATAATTTTTATTCAATGCAGACTTAAGTCCTTTTTCTCCATCAATCTCAATATCAACTGAAAAATCATTTATCTCAAGGTAATCCCGCTCTAACTCTGCAATAGTAATTTCATCCTCTATAATCAACACTTTTTTCATTTTACCACCGGCCTTCTTACATCACATTTCTTAATTATAAAGAATATACTAGTTCCGATTCCAACTGTACTCTTTGACCATATTTCTCCACCATGACCAATAACAATCCTTTTGGCAATAGCAAGTCCCAGTCCACTTCCCCCAGTTCGTGAATTTCTTGATGGGTCAGCTCTATAAAATCTGTCAAATATATACGGAAGAGCATCTTGTGATATTCCTCGTCCATTGTCATTAATCTCAAATCTCACAAAACCACCAAAATCTTTTATTGTTATTAATATTTTTCCACTTTCTTTATCCATATAGTTTACAGAATTTTGAACTATATTTAATATTACTCTTCTAAGTTTTTCACGATCAGCTTGTATTAATGTTTTATCTTCAATAGTATCAATTAATTGTATCTCAACATTGCTTTTTTCAAGGTCAAACTTTAACTCTTCCATACTGTCACTTAAATAGCTTTTTATGTCAACTCTTTCAAAGTCAAAAGTCATTTTATTTAAATCAAGCTTTGAAATTACAAATAATTCATCTATCAATTTATCAATACTGCTTGCTTTCTTATAAATAATATTAAGATATTTGTCCATTTTCTCTGGTGTATCTGCTACACCATCTTTAATTCCTTCCACATAACCCTTGATTGCGGTTACTGGAGTTTTTAAGTCATGTGAAATATTTGCGATTAGTTCTTTTCTATTATCTTCATACTGTAGCTGTATTTCAACTGACTCTTTGAGTCTACACCTCATATCTTCGAATTCTTTGCAAAGTTCTCCAATTTCATCATTTGCATTAGACTTAACTTCAAAATCCATATATCCATCTTTTATTTTACTAGAAGCGTCTTTCAATGCTATTAGAGGCCTCACGATTTTTTTAGAAACCCAATACGTAATGATTGCATTAATTAATATCATTATCAATATAACTATAATAATATACAATAATAAAAAGCTCTTACTAATTGTTAACATCGCTCCAGCATCTGTCATTATAAAAACACTCCCTGGACTTTTATCTTCAAAATAAAAATCATGTTGCTTAGAGAGTACCAGATTATTTAGGATAAGGTTAGGATGCCGTCTCTCTTCTTGAGTAAAACCGAATTTTGGAAGACTTTTGTTAATCTCAGATTTATTTATAAAATTTGTAGAATAGGTTATAACTCCTTTTTTTCTTATTACTATCCCACTATGTGTCAATTTCAATTTGTTATCAAGGTTTGATAAATAATGAGCATCTTCCAATATATTTGGATTTATTTCTATATCTTTTTCTATACCTATAAGTATTAATGAATTTTTACCAAACAAATCTTTTAATGGATTACTTTTAAATATACCACTTTGAAGAGGGTTCCCATTATATTTTATGTCATATGCCTTATCAATGCTTTTCACATAAAAGCTTCCAACAACCGGCAATGCAATTAAAGACAAAATTATGGGGATTATGAGCATTGCCATATATGAAACTATAATTCTTATTCTTATTGACAAAAGGACCCCTCCCCTAAATTCTATTCATAACGCAAAGCATCTATAGGATTTAATTTTGCAGCTTTTCTTGCAGGATAGATTCCGAAAAATATACCAACTGCTGATGAGAACAAAATTGTTTCTAATATAACAATAATTGAAACACTAGGAGTAATGCCAGCAAACGATCCTATTATTTGAGCTGCGACTATTCCAAGCGTCATACCTATAATTCCTCCTATAACTGACAATATTACGGACTCAGTCAAAAATTGAAACAATATTGCATTAGTCGTTGCCCCTATTGCTTTTCTGATACCGATTTCTCTTGTCCTCTCAGTTACAGAAACCAGCATTATATTCATAACTCCAATGCCACCAACTAAAAGTGATATTGCAGCTACTGAACTAAGGAATGTTGTGAAAATTCCCAATACTTGATTGATTGATTCAAGCATACTAGCTGAATTAGTCGCCTTATAAAGATCTATTGCTTTATTATCATGTTTAGACTGAAGAATTTTTAATGCCTCATTTCCAGTTTGCACTGAATTTGCTTGTGAGGTAGATGTCATAGTAAGCGTGGATATATTAAAATCTAATGGAAATAATGTTTGGAGAAATGTAATTGGTACTGTTACAAGTGTTGGTGTGCTGTCACCATTTCTACTTGGTGGACCACTACGACTACCTCCAAACATACTACTTGCTTTTGAAACACCAACAACAGTTGCACTTTTACTAGAACCTACTGGTCCTAATTTAAATGATTTACCAACTGCATCATCAATACCAAATAAAGATATAGCTGAGGTTTGATCGATTACTGCAACCGCTTTACCTTCCTCTACTTCTCTTTCATTTAGGAATCTTCCATATACAATTTCTACATTGCTAATCAATGAATAATCTGTATTAACACCAGTAACATTTGCTGTGCTAGTCTTTGTATCAGTCCTTGCTGTGCCTTTCTTAGATACGGTTGGAGAAATGTACTTAGCAGTATCTACTCTATCTTTTATTTGCTTTACATCAGCAAGTGTGAAATAATCGCTTGTTTGCTCAACTTTTGATGGATCCACATTTATAGTAACTGTATTTGATCCCATTTTAGCAAATTCTTCTCCAATATAATTTTTTCCTCCATTACCTAGCGCAATAATAGTAATTACTGAGCTTATACCTATTATAATTCCTAGCATTGTGAGGAAAGATCTCATCTTATTTGATAAAATACTGGATATAGCCATTTTAAGACTCTCTAAAATATTCATAACTACCCTCCATTTTATGTTTAAAATATTTACGTTTCATATATTATTTATAATATTGTTCTTCCTGAAACAGGGTAGTCATCTACTATTTCTCCATCTAGGAATCTTACAATTCTTTTCGCACATTTTGCTATATCATCTTCATGTGTAACCATTAAAATGGTAGCCCCCTCAGCATTTAAATTTTGAAATATTTTCATAATCTCAATTGATGACTTTGTATCTAGGTTACCTGTTGGTTCGTCTGCCATAATTACTGCAGGATTGTTAACCATCGCTCTTGCAATCGCGACTCTTTGTTTTTGTCCTCCAGATATTTCATTAGGTCTATGTTTAATTCTGTCGGTAAGCCCAACCTTTTCAAGTGCACTAAGAGCCCTGTCCTTTCGTTCTTTTGCTGGCACTCCTGCATAAAGCATTGGAAGCATCACGTTTTCAAGTACTGTTATTCTTGGTAGTAAATTAAATGCTTGAAATACAAATCCTATCTCTTTATTTCTTATTAGTGCAAGTTGGTTATCCTCGAGATTTGAAACATTCTGATCATTTAAAAAATATGTACCAGTATCCATTCTGTCCAAACATCCTAAAATATTCATAAAAGTTGATTTTCCAGAACCTGAAGGTCCCATTATTGCAGTGAATTCACCTTTCTCAATTTTAAGGCTTACCGATTTAAGTGCAGTAAAATCAATATCTCCAGTTACGTACCTTTTTACTACCTCTTTTACTTCTATCATTATTTTCCTCCTACATTCGTAGCATCTTTAACCAATACTCCATTTGTAATGGTGCTACCTGGATTTAATATTACACTCTCACCTACTTTTACACCATTTAGGATTTCCATATCAGTATCTGATTGAAGTCCAACTTTTACAGTTTTTTGAACTGCTTTTCCATCACTAATGACAAATAAATATGTTGATCCATCTTTGTTAGTTAAGATCGCCTCCGCAGGTACCTTCACAACATTCATTACCTGTTTAAGCAATATGTCAGCATCTGAATCAAAGTTTACTTTTAACTGCGGCGCCTGTTCTAATACATCAAGTTCTACTATTAAAGTTGTATCTCCACCTGCAGCAGTTGTATTAATTGTTGCCGTTGGATAAATTTTTGACACCTTGGCTTTATAACTCTTGCCATTGCTTAAAATTGTTGATGCTTGTCCGAGAGCCACTTTAGCTGCATCATATTTACCTACTTTAACAACACCCTTTAAATTTAATATGTCCTGAATAACTATAGCAGTTCCCTGGGCTCCAGTTTGACCACTTATAACATTAACTTCTGTTACTACTCCATCAATATCAGATGTAATATCCGAGTTTTGCGATAATTTTATTTTTGTTGAATCAAGAGTTGTTTCTGTAGATTTAATAGCATTATCAAGCTGTTTTATCTTTTCATCTGACAATACACTTGCTTTAGCAGTACTAATCGTTGCTGTATTTGAAGGAGTATCAGCTGTATTTGCTATAGTATCCTTTGCATCATCATTATTATTCACAGCATCTTTTTTTTGAGATATAGCATTGTCATAATTGATTTGAGCAGATTGAACTTGATTGTTCAAATCAGCTATATCATAAATTAATATAATATCACCTTTTTTAACTTTATCACCAACACTAACTTTAACATTTGAAATTTTTGTTGCCGCAGATACCGAATAATCTTTTTCATTTTTAGATTTTATTGTAGCTGTTGTGGATAAGTACATTTTCACATCACCCATTACAACCTTTGAAGTTTTTACAGTCGTAACTTCTTTTCTATTTTTTGAAGAAACCCTAAGCCCTCCAATAATACCTATAATTGCTACTATTACTACCCCAATAATAATTTTCTTTTTCATGATAACCTCCTACATATTTATAATTCTAGACTGAAATCTAATAATTTATATTTTACGCTGTAACTATTAAAACTTTCTTATCTAAATATTAAATTTTTATTAAATTAGTGCAATACACAATTATTTATAGTATAACTCCTTTTACATTATTTCACAAACCATCAACTAATTTATTAATTAATCGATGGTTTTATATTTTTTATAATAGCATCTTTATTGCTGTCGAAAAACATCTGCTCCCATAATCCTTCCTTTTGAAAAACATCTATTTTTCCATTTTGTTCAACCGTTAGATTGACTTCACCAATACATCTTATATAAGTAGGATTGATCCCCAAAGCTTTAGCGATAGCATTTCTTATTGGAGCAATACCCCATCTATCAATCATATTGAAAGCTAAAATATCATATTCTCTTTTAAATTCTACTTGGTATTTGATTTCATTATCCCCTTCATGTATAAACATCAAATTGTTGTCAATAAATTTTTTAGTTATTGGGTGATATTCAGTATTTAATCTTTTAATTACTGTTTTTTCTTCATTATCCTCTAATATAATCCCATCTTTGGCTATCATTATTACTGGTAATCTAGTATAGTCATATTTTTTTTCCGTAATAATATCACACGCTATGATTGTATAAGGTCCAATGTTTGCACGACACCAATACCAGTGATTCATGAGTTTTCTCATATGTATGTTACCCCAGTTGTGGTCATGATATCCCTTACCCTTTAACTCAAAAATTTTTCCTTTGACATTTAAAGTCGCACTAATATCTGCAGATGGTTGTGCAACAATCCACGCAAAATAATATTCCTGTTTTTCTCCATAATACCAATGTCCTGTTCCCGGGCGCCACATTGGCAATTTAGGTTTCATTGTGCAATTATATTCAACATCGCCATCTATAAAATGTATTAAATAATTACCTTTTGAATATTTAATACTGTTTTGACCAATTGATACATCACATACCTCCTTTGAAGCACGAATCTTTTGCCCCTTTCCCTCAGAAATGTGTTTTAATATCTTTTTACCATTTTGATAAGTTATCTCAAGTGATGCTGTTGGATTTGCAAGACCTCTTACATCAAATCCATTTTTCGTATAAAATATAACAACTATTTTAGTGCCATCTGAGTACTCAGCATCAAAATACCACCATTCATATGTACCTCTACACCCAGTGCTTCTCATTCCATCTTCCCATATTGCGGGTTTTTTATTGATGCCTAATCGCTGATAATAGCTAATGCTTTTGCCTAAAACCGCTTTTTCATTCATTGCTCACCCACCTTATCCTAATGTAATATCCTCATTTATTTTTGCTTTATTTTTGCTTTATAGCACTTAATTTTACCCATGCTTGTGGCTAATAATACTGTTTTTCCCTAAATATAAAAAAGAACCAGATTAAGAAAACCTGATTCTAGTTCTTCTATATTTAAGTATATATTATTTTTCTAATATATTTTTAATTATTTCTTTCATTTCTTCACATTTACAATTGGCAAAGAAATATTCTTTGAATTTTGCTCCGCTTATAGCACCCTTTAAAAGATCTTGATCTATATCTTTTAAAATTGTTGTCATATCTTTATATGTTACTTTTTTAACTTCATCTAAGATCTTTTTATTTCTTTGTTCTGGAATAACTCTTTCCTTTGGATATCCCGTGCCGCTTTCTCCTTGGAATAATCTCCCGAATATGTCTTCCAAATTTAATTCTGCCCCCCATCCAAATCCTTTTGCAAAAGGCATTGCTATTGCATTTCCATCGTTAATTTGTGCAAACATATATGCATCTGAAGGATCTTCTACATGTCCACATATTACTCCTGGGAATGAATTACATGCGAGCATTGCTCCTTCTCCAGTACCACATCCAGTTATTACATAATCAGCTGCTCCTGAATTTAATAATATGGCTGCTAAAATACCATTTTGAACATATGTTAATTGTGCATCATCATCAGAACTGTACATTCCATAATTAAATACTTCATGGCCTTTTGGCAACACTACTTTTTGTAATGTCTCGTATATTATTCCATTTTTCGATGCTTGACTATTCTCATTAATTAAAGCTATTTTCATTTAAACTCCTCCTATTGTAGATAATGTAAACAACATCTTATTCTGGTTGTTTTCCAAGACTAGCGAGTATTCCACCATCTACATATAACACATGACCATTGACAAAATCTGATGCGTCAGATGCAAGGAATACAGCTGGTCCTACTAAATCTTCTGTTGTTCCCCAACGTGCAGCTGGAG